>JAEIGA010019620.1_pt1 | contig 10304 bp, 8 predicted proteins | sample 9270691 | NCBI WGS metagenome assembly JAEIGA01 (sample SAMN17057246, study PRJNA624740) | gut metagenome | biome: biome; isolation source: fecal sample | host: Bos grunniens | place: China: Xizang | collected 2019
ACATTGGATTCAACGATATACTCGGAAAGACTCCTACGGTTGTGGCTTTCGTCCTCTCCCTTGCTGTAGGACTCCTTTTGTTGCGTTTGTTCCTCAAGCAGAGTAGAGCGGAGCAGACCGCATAGTTCTTTTCACTCTCTACTTCTTATACCTCAACTCCTCATAACCCAATGAAGATATCCAATATTGACTTAGGCAATCGTCCGGTACTCCTCGCACCGATGGAGGACGTGACCGACCAGGCATTCCGACTCCTCTGCAAAGAGTTCGGTGCAACGATGGTCTACTCCGAATTTGCCAATGCCGATGCACTTATCCGCATGGTAAACCGCTCGTTGCAGAAGATAGCCGTTTGCGACGAAGAACGCCCCGTTGCCATACAGATTTACGGCCGCGAGGTCGGTCCTATGGTCGAGGCAGCCAAGATAGTAGAGGAGCAGGCACACCCTGACATCATCGACATCAACTTCGGCTGTCCTGTCAAGAAAGTGGCAGGCAAAGGAGCAGGAGCAGGCATGCTCCGCAACATACCCCTCATGCTCGAAATCACACGCGCCGTCGTCGATGCAGTGAAACTTCCTGTGACAGTTAAGACCAGACTTGGATGGGACAACGACTCTAAGATTATCGTCGACCTTGCCGAGCAACTCCAGGACTGCGGCATCCAGGCGCTTACCATACACGGCCGCACGCGCAGTCAGATGTACACTGGCGAAGCCGACTGGAGCTACATCGGTCAGGTGAAGTCCAATCCGCGCATGCACATACCAATCATCGGCAACGGCGACATCACCACTCCCGAGCGCGCCCTTGAATGTTTCGAGCGCTACGGCGTAGATGCCATTATGGTAGGCCGTGCCACTTTCGGCCGTCCGTGGATATTCCGCGAGATACGCCACTATCTTGACACTGGCGAGCACTGCAGCGAACTCACCACGGCATGGAAACTCGACGTGCTGCGCCGTCAGATACTCAAGAGCGTGGAGTGCGCACAAAAAGGCGAACTCAGCGGCATCATGCACGTACGTCGCCACCTCGCCGCGTCACCCCTCTTTAAAGGTATTTATGACTTCCGCCAGACCCGCATCCGCATGCTCCGCGCCGAGACGGTAGAGGAACTCTTCGCCATACTCGAAGAGATAGAACAACGAATAGGATAGTAGATTACGGACTCACCCCCGACCCCTCTCTGGGAGAGAGGGGAGGCGTTATAACATTGATTATATAAGAATTATATGGGCATCCCTTGTGGTGCCCTTTTTTTGTTCTCGTCATCGTTAATGTTCCTGTTGTTACCGTAGGGTGCGGACCTATGTGTCCGCCCGAAAAGGCATAGTCATTTTGGGGGCACGGAACTCACGGAAAGACACTGACACCGCTGTTTTCATTAAAATAAAATCCGTGGAGCATAGTGCTTTCTGCGTTTTCCGTGCCTTTAATAATCTGTGCTAATTGCGGACAAGGCAGACCTTGCCCCTAAGTGAGCCCACTTCTTATACCTTTCCAGGGAAGGAAAATGAAAATCTGTGTTAATCTGTGATATTTCTGTGGTATAGAATAATAATTGTCTTTAATTCGCTTTTGTAAGTAAGTGCTTGAAAATCAACTCTACACTACTCTAAAATCTACACTACCGCACTAAAGATTTACTGACGCCTCGCTGAAAAGTATAAATAAAACTTATATTCGTAAGAATAAAACTAATATTTATATAAATAAAACTATTATTCTTACAAATATTACTTTTATTTATAGTTTTCTCCGAGGGAGTAGTTTTTATCCACCGCAGTGCTGCGATATTTTGAGCGCTGATAAATGTAGATTTTTCCCCCGTCACAATAATTTTTTTGAAAAAAAATGCGAGAAAGGCTAATTTTTCAGTTTTGTTTCAGAATCGGGTGTCATCTTTGCATCAGAAAAATCAAGAATCTCATTTTAGAAACTTATTAAAACCTCAAGATTATGAAAAAATTAGCTTTATTGTTCGTATGTGTTTTCGCAGTTCAGTTGACAGCTCTTGCTGATAACGACAAGCCAATTACTTTGAACCAGCTTCCTCAAGCTTCGCAGCAGTTTATTAACAAGCATTTCGCCGGCAAGGATGTGGCTATTGCAAAGTTGGAGAGTGAAATTTTCGACAAGAGTTACGACGTGATTTTCACTAACGGCGACAAACTGGAGTTTGACCGCAAGGGTCAGTGGAAGGACATTGACTGCAAGTACAGCAGCGTGCCTGCATCGGCTATCCCTGCGAAGATTGCAGAGTATGTGGGCAAGAACCACAAGGGCGTGAAGGTGCTTAAGATTGAGCGCGAGACCAACCGCTACGATGTAGACCTTGCTAACGGTTGGGATCTGACTTTCGACAAGAACTTCAACGTCGTGAACATTGATAGATAGCCGCCGAATACAATGTATATTAGAATGGAAAAACCGCCCTCGGGCGGTTTTTGTTTGTATTTGTTAAAAGACTCTTGTTTTTTTCAGTTGCGATAAGGTTTATCTGTGTTGCTTTTGTTTTTGAATAAAGCAAAATAAAATATTCATCAATAATGCTTTTTATGTCAAAATAAAATTCATTTGAATAAATTCGTGTAACTTTGTCAAAAATAGAGTTGAATGGCAAGTAAAATATTAAAAGGTAATTTGGGACTGGAAGCATTTCCAGAAGAAATAACTGAGGACGGAATCAAGATATATGGCGCTACATCGTTCGATAATCAGATGGCGGTATTAAGTCAATTCTTGCATAGTAATTCTTGTAATGTAACTAATGAATATAAGTCAGAAATAATTTTAGCTATTCGTGAATTTTTATCGAACAAACAAGTTGCTCAAGGACTTGATGAAGATGATTTGTCTGATGAGGATGTATGGAGAGTTGCAGAAAATGCTACGCAATATGACCTTTTTGCGGAATTTTTCAATGTCCCATTTCCTGCTCCAAAGAATCCCCGATTCACGTTTATAGATTTGTTTGCTGGTATAGGTGGATTTAGAATTGCCATGCAAAATTTAGGAGGTAAGTGCGTATATTCTTCTGAGTTTGACGCAAAGGCGCAAGAATCTTATTTGGCGAATTATGGAGAGATGCCTTTTGGTGACATAACAAAGGATTCTACCAAGAGTTATATTCCTAAAGAATTTGATGTTCTTTGTGGAGGATTTCCATGTCAAGCATTTTCTTTAGCGGGGCGACGTTTAGGTTTTAAGGATGAAACACGAGGGACATTATTTTTTGAGATAGAAGCAATACTAAAAAGGCATCAGCCAAAGGCTTTTTTCCTTGAGAATGTAAAAGGTCTTGTTAGTCACGATAAAGGACGAACCCTTGAAACTATACTTAAGCATCTCAATGATGCAGGTTATGATGTAGTGCCTCCGAAAATCATAAATGCTATGGATTATGGTGTACCGCAACATCGTGAGCGAATCTATATAATAGGTTTCCGTAAGGACCTCAATATAGATATAACTGATTTTCATTATCCTGCACCGATAACGACTGGAGATAAACGCCCAAAATTTCGTGATGTAATGGAAGAAAAAGAAGTATCAGTAAAATACTATCTTTCTACAACTTATCTTGAAACTTTAATTCGTCATAAGGCAAGGCATGAGGCTGCTGGTCATGGTTTTGGTTATAAAATTATAGATATTGATGATGTGGCAAATGCAATAGTTGTCGGAGGTATGGGAAGAGAATGTAATCTTTTGATTGATAATCGTTTGACTAATTTCACTCCTGTAACACGAATAAAGGGCGAAGTAAATCGAGAGGGAATAAGAAAGATGACTCCTCGTGAATGGGCGCGTTTGCAAGGTTTTCCAGATACATTTAAGATTGTTGTAGCTGATGCATCTGCCTACAAACAGTTTGGTAATTCCGTTGCCATTCCTGCGATTCAAGCCACGGCGGAAAAAGAGTTACAATTGTTAGGACTTATATAATTAATATGGCACTTACAGGAAATAAAGGTGAATGGAGCGAAATATACACATTGTTTCGTTTGCTAGGAGAAGGAAAGGTACATGCTGGTGATGCAAATCTTAATAAACTTGATTTGTATTATCCAATCCTCAATATCATTCGCGAAGAAGGCAAGTTGTATGAATATAAACCTCAAGTGGAACAAAATATAGTTGTCGTAGATGAAAATTGTAATGAGTTGATTAGGATTCCTATGGCGCGGTTTATGGAAGAGTCGCTTCTGCTTCTTAATGCAATTAAAAAATCAAATGAACGCGCTTTTGAAATTCCTTCTACAGAGAGGTTTATGAATAAAATTGGTTGTACAAAACTAAAAGCGGCGTCTAAAGATAAAGCGGATATTCATATTGTCATTCATGATTTAAGGACAAATATGACACCTAAGTTAGGTTTTAGTATCAAATCGCAACTTGGTAGTGCTTCAACGTTGTTAAATGCAGGTGAAACTACAAATATACGTTACCGCTTGTCAGGCGGAAATATTACTGACGAGGAGATAGAAGAAATTAATGGCATAACAGGCCATTTACCTCGTATGCAAAGCTTGATCGGACGTGGTTATAAATTGGAATATTCGGATATAGAGCATCCAATATTCAAAAATAATTTACTGTTTCTAGACACTTGTATGCCAGAATTTATTGCAAGATGTCTTATATATGACAGCATGCCTTGTTCTACATCTTTAGTTAAAGATGCAGTAAAAACTATGTCTATTCAAAATCCTATGAAGTTTACAGGTGATGATGTGCTAGCTTTCTATGAGCATAAAATGAAAGTTTTGTTGCTTGATTCTGCGCTAGGCATGACACCTGCAAAAGAATGGAAGGGGCGTTATGATGCTAATGGCGGTTATCTTGTTGTTAGGAAGGATGGTGAAATCGTATGCTACCACTTTTATAACCGTAATGATGTAGAAGATTATTTATATAATAATACTCGCTTTGAGCGTGCTAGCCGTAGTCGTTACCATTATGGGGCATTATATCGCGGTGATGATGGGGAGGTTTACATAAAACTAAATTTGCAAATTCGATTTACTAAATAGGAAAATAATCATTATTTTTTATTAAGGTTGATCAATCGAGGAGTCTTGCCATTGCCTCTTCTGTCAGTCGGTAGGTGGTCCACTCGTCGAGCGACTGGGCACCCATTGAGCGGTAGAAGTTGATGCTCGGCGTGTTCCAATTGAGACAAACCCATTCCATGCGGCCACAACGGCGCTCTTTGGCTGTGCGTACCAGGTGCATGAAGAGTGCTTTGCCGTGGCCTCTGCCGCGATATTCAGGATAGACGTAGAGGTCTTCAAGGTAGAGTCCGGCGCGGCTTACGAAGGTGGAGAAGTTGTGGAAGAAGAGCGCAAAGCCTACTTCCTTGCCGTCTTCCATGGCGAAAACGACTTCAGCGCGGCTCTTGTCGAAGAGTTGCTCGCGGAGCATTTCGACAGTTGCCTCCACTTCGTTTTCCATCTTTTCATAGTGTGCTATTCCCTTGATAAACTCGAGTATCAGGGGCGCATCTTCGCGTGTGGCCTGTCGTATTGCGAAATTCATGTTATCCATATCATATACTTTTGTCATAGTGTGCAAAAATAGCAAACTGATTCAATCTGTGCAAATCATTGTTTTCAAGTATGCAACATATCCTTTGTATTCATGACAAATTTAATTATATTTGCGTTAATTACCCTATCACAACGATAGATGACATGAAAACCCTTCATTAGCAGCTTAAATATGGCTAAAGAAAAATTACAAATAACATTAGAGAATGGCAACCTGGTAGAAGTACAAACCCCTATTATAATATCTGCTAGCCGTTCTACAGATATTCCTGCATTCTATGCAGATTGGTTTTTACATCGCTTGAAAGTAGGCTATTCTGTTTGGACTAATCCATTTAATGGCCGTTGCAGCTATGTTGCGTATAACAAAACCCGTCTTATCGTTTTTTGGTCAAAGAACCCCAAGCCATTACTCGAAAACGGCGGATGCTTGGATTACCTCGCAGAAAAGAATATCAACTGCTACATTCAGTACACCCTTAATGACTATCTTAAAGAAGGGTTAGAGAAAGGAGTACCTCAACTTCAAGACCGAATTGACACATTCCGAAAATTGGTCGACAGACTTGGCTTCGGCAAAGTTATATGGCGTTTTGACCCTATGATTTTGACCGACCACATCAATGCAGACGATTTGCTTGCAAAAGCAAAATATATAGGCGACCAACTTAAAGGATATACGGAAAAAATGGTATTCAGCTACGCTGATATAAGCACTTATCGCAAGGTACAAAACAACCTTAATAAAAATGGTGTCAATTACATTGAATTTGAGTATGACGATATGCATTACATTGCAAAAAAACTTTCATCTCTCAATTCAAATTGGGGGTTCACGCTCGCTACTTGCGGAGAGAAGATAAACCTTGAACAATATGGCATAGAGCACAACAAGTGCATAGATGATGATCTTATGATAAAATACTTTTCCAAAGATAAACTTTTAATGGATCATTTGGGAGTAGATACTTCTATGGGAAATCTTTTTGACTCAGACCACACGATAATAGAACGTAAAAAAAACAACAAGGACACAGGTCAAAGGAAATTCTGCGGTTGTATGATAAGTAAAGACATTGGAGAGTACGACACCTGCCCACATCTTTGTGAGTACTGTTATGCCAATAGCAGCAAAACAGCCGCCATCAAAAATTGGCAGCAGCATAAAGTTAACCCAAATGCGGAGACCATAACAGGAAAAGTTATTTAGATATGGTGACATACTTAGAAAAAGGCACAAACTACGCTTATACCATTAAGCATATCAAAGATATAACATTTAAATCATTACGCAATGTGGTCATTGATTTCACCAAGCGATTACCGTCTGAACTTGCGAATGAATTGTATAAGGATATTCAGCACGGAGTTTGCCAATTAGAAAGCGAGCCCGAATTGAATATGTATCTTCACGCTTTAGGTCTCATGCACGAGGCCAAGCTACAGCACGCTTTCGAGCATCTATCCGATGCTTTTATCAACCATGAAGCCATTGAGATAATTGATTACGGTTGTGGTCAAGCTATTGGTACTATGTGCTATGCTGATTTCCTCCGAAAAAATGGACATACACAAGAAGTGCGAAAAATTACGCTTATTGAACCGTCAGAAATTGCGCTAAAACGTGCGGCATTACATGTTTCTGTATTCTTTCCAAATGCAGATATTGCAACAATAAACAAGGGGTTTGACGATTTGGTTGCTGATGATTTTTGTAAAGATGCAAAAATTCCCACACTGCATATATTTTCTAATGTTTTAGATTTAGCTGGTGATTATTTTAATCTTAAAAGTTTTGCTTACTTATTAAGAGATTGTATCATAGATGAAAATCAATTTGTCTGTGTAGAACCGTATTTTGGATGCGAAGATTTAGATGAATATCCGTATCTCTTTTTTAAGTACCTTAATATTGACGACAAAAATTTATATTATTCTAAGATATTCAAGAAAGGTTCTTTTGTTGTTGGAAGAGACTGGTCATGCCATATAATTATGGGGTATGAATATATCTACAGTGGGTGGTCTCATCCCATGCTCCGTACGATTAAATGTATTGATGAGGATGGAGCATTAGAAGAATGGGAAGCTAATAGAGCCGCAAAAGAAGGGCGTTTTGAAGACGCTTATAAATTATATGAAATATCTGCTCAAAAAGGTAATACGGATGCTTATTATCTATTGGGAGAGTATAAATTCCTTGGTAAAGGTATTGAGAAAAATGATGTTGAGGCTATAAAATGGTATCGAAAGGCGGCTGAGGCAGGTCAGGATTTTGAGCAAGCAACACTTCGTCTTGCAGAATGTTATAGATATGGGATAGGAGTAGTAGAAAATAAATCTGAAGCTGTAAAATATTATAAAAAAGCCGCAGAATATGGTTGCACGGAAGCTGAGGTCACCCTTGGGGAATTTTGTTTGAGCGGAGAAGGTGTAGAACAAGATTATGAAGATGCTGTAAGGCACTTTAGACGTGCAGCTTATTATTGCAATGCAGAGTCTCAATATTATCTTGGTTTATGTTATGAGGAGGGAAAAGGTGTAAAATCTATTCCATCTGAAGGTGTTAAGTGGTATCGTAAAGCTGCTGAGCAAGGACATGCCGAAGCACAAAAAAACCTTGGGAATTGCTACTATAATGGTCATGGAGTGGTACAGGATTACACAGAAGCAGTTAAGTGGTATCGTAAAGCTGCTGAGCAAGGACATGCCGAAGCACAAAATAAACTTGGGAATTGCTACAATAAAGGTCATGGAGTGTTACAGGATGACACAGAAGCAGTAAAATGGTATCTAAAGGCTGCTGAGCAAGGGTATGCTAAAGCTCAACACAACCTTGGGACTTGCTACTATAAAGGTCATGGAGTGTTACAGGATTACGCAGAAGCAGTAAAATGGTATCTAAAGGCTGTTGAGCAAGGGTATGCTATAGCTCAAGCCAACCTTGGGAATTGCTACTATAAAGGTCATGGAGTGTTACAGGATTACACAGAAGCAGTAAAATGGTATCTAAAGGCTGCTGAGCAAGGGTATGCTATAGCACAAAAAAACCTTGGGGTTTGCTACTATAATGGTCATGGAGTGTTACAGGATTACACAGAAGCAGTAAAATGGTATCTAAAGGCTGCTGAACAAGGGTATGCTATAGCTCAAGACTGCCTTGGGATTTGCTACTATAAAGGTCATGGAGTGTTACAGGATTGCACAGAAGCAGTAAAATGGTATCTAAAGGCTGCTGAGCAAGGATTTAAACCCGCACAAGAGACTTTAGATAAATTAAATTCAGAAATCCTCAATAAATTTTGCATAAGTAAAAAATAACCTCTATAATTGTCGTGTCGACTTACTGATAAAAGATGAAGGGAATGGAAATACTAATGATTATCCTATAACTGCTAATCCATCCCGTTATTGAGCTCAACTTAGTGTACTTCCTGATAATATTAGCAGATTCTTATTTATTGTTTAATTTGCAGTAATAGTAAATGCTATTGCATAAATTTGTAATTATATGAAAACGATACAAATATATATAGCAATTGTTGATGAGAATCCAGAATCCAGTCAGCGCTGTCTTATCCTCTATCACGGGGATAAAGTTGCATTAGAAGTCAAAGAGGGACATATTGATTATTGCCTTAGGGAAGCAAATATTTTTTTCGATTGGGGTTTTACTCTTGAATCATTAAATGATTGCTTACTTAAAATTTGTGCAGCTTTGCAAAACAACTCCCCAAATGTTGTTAATGCTCAATATGCTATTAAGAACACTTATTGGGAAGGGGATATTATTACTGAAGGTGAGGTCATTATTTGGTACAATATTGCATCATAAAATAAATTGTAACTAGAGTTGCTTCATTAAATGAAGCCTTTAACCTGTTTTTAAAAAATGACTTACAATCTCTTTTTTAACGCCTAAAATCATTTGCGAAGGCATTTAGCTTTTTATGGACTCTTGTAGCTAAGCAAGTAAACTTATGAAATTACATTTTTATACGACAAAATAAGCTACTATCAAATATTTCCTAATGCGCTTCTGTGCAAAGGGGTATTGTCCTCTGTACGATGGAAGGCTAGCACATGTTGGCTGAAAAGTAAGAGATATAGTGGGGCGTTTTTAGAATTTTTGCAAAGTGTGATGTATCTGCGCTAATACCTTGTGCGCATGATTATATAAAAACTGCCCCCCCCCTGGGGGGCAGTGAAACAGTGTGAAGCGAAGGGGGTGTGTTTTACAGTACAACAATATTAGTTTTTTGCTGTTTTTTCATTTGTCTTGGGAAAAATACCTTATCTTTGCATTTATTAAAGTTATAACTTACTACAATTTCGCATAGAATGATTTATTTTTTCAGAACACCGTCGCAGAGTGTGATTGCCACAAGTGTTAATCACGAATTGTCTGCAGACGAGAAAAGTGCTCTTTGCTGGCTCTACGGAGGTGCAAAGGAGGAGAGTGAAGATAATCTGAAAGGCTTTTTCGTTGGTCCGCGCAGGGAGATGATTACTCCGTGGAGTACTAACGCTGTGGAAATCACGCAGAACATGAGCCTTTGCGGTGTGAATCGTATCGAGGAGTATTTCCCTGTGGATAGCGAGGATGCCGAGCATGATCCTATGCTTCAGCGCATGTACAAGGGATTGGACCAGGAGATATTCACTATCAACATCGAGCCTGCGCCGATTCTGAACATTGAGAACCTGGAGGAGTATAACGAGCAGGAGGGTCTTGCTCTCAGTCCGGCA
>JAEIGA010019621.1_pt1 | contig 10303 bp, 23 predicted proteins | sample 9270691 | NCBI WGS metagenome assembly JAEIGA01 (sample SAMN17057246, study PRJNA624740) | gut metagenome | biome: biome; isolation source: fecal sample | host: Bos grunniens | place: China: Xizang | collected 2019
AATTTATGCAACAGAATTAAAAAACCAAATCAACGGAATTAGCGAAGGCTTTACAGCTGATTATTCAGTAACTAGCAGTTCTTATATCTGCGATATGATTTCAGAATGTGCAGATGGTCAAGTAGACATCTACTACTCAGACCGTGCGGAATGGTTCGCTCACAACTGGGATAAAGTAGACCAAGCAAACGCTGAACTTGGAAGCACAGGAGACACCATGCAAGACATAGCACAAGCACAATATCTAGACAATTTCAACCAATTAAGCGAAGACATTGACAACATAATCTTAATTATGGCTTGTGAATATCTAATAGATAACGGTTTAAAAGAACTATCAGAAGAAGATTTTGACATCTTAACTGATATTACCTACGAAGTAGACAATAACAGCAGACTTGAAGAAATAGCAGACTACTGCAACGAAAACTTCTTAAATAAGGAGGCTGAATAATATGACTTTAACTATGACTTTAGAAAATCTAATAAAACTAGCACAAGAAGATTTATACACCGAATACTACCCAGGAGCACCAATTAACAACGGTGCAATGGTGGAGTTTATCTTAGACCAATTCAAGCAAAATTTAGAGCAAAAAGGAATAACTTTAAAAGTTATATAGGAGGAACTTACATGAAAGAAAAATTGCAACAATTATTAAATGGAGCTAAAACACTAAAACAAGCTGAAAGCATACTAAAAAATAATAATATAAAATATTGTTATTTTGAGGGAATAGGAGGCTCTGAATTACAAATAAAAGAAGACAGCAAAACACATAGAATATTAAAGAATAAAAAGTCTTTAGAAATAAAAACACTAGTTAAAGCACATATAGAAATTGATTCAGTAGATTTATATAAAGCTAAATTAATTCAAAGTTACAAATAGAAAAGTTATATAGGAGGAACAATTATGAACTTTAAAACACAATTACAAGAATTTAACAAACTAAATCAATTTAACTTATGCGATTTAGTCGTAGCGGAAGAGCTATCTTTTCTGCTAGACGACTTGAGCGATGATGACTTTGAAATACTATGTCAAACGACACGCAACGCATATTTAAAAAGCGAATATTGTAGCATTAAACAAGTAGTAGAGGCAATCTATCAACTTTTACAACACGATACAGTGCAAGAAATCGCAGAAATGGACTATTTCGATATCTTAGAAATAGCAGCGGAATATTAGGAGGAAATGGCAATGGAAAAGATAAGATTACAAAATTTGGTAGAAGAATATGTAAACGAGGCAATCGACACGAGCGAAAGCGGAAGTTGGGTTTGGAGTGATGGAGAAGTAGAAAATTATTTACAAAGCACATTAACTGAGGCAGATATGCAAACTTTAGAAGATTTACTAACCGGCGACCAAAGAGTAGCATACTGTGAAGTATATACAGACGCAACCGGAAAAGTTGTTATAGATTGCAACTTCTACCTAAATTATTTAAGAATGGCATAAAAGAAAAAGAATTTTAAATATTAAGGAGGCTAACTAAAATGAAAAAAAGAAGTTTAAAACAAATTGTTAATTATAAAAATTGCATTGCTATCATTGTAAATGATATAGGCGGAAAAGGGTATAAATACCAACCTACTAATGATATGGGGTTTTGTTTCGATATTATGTATTCAGATAGCAACGAAGTTGATAAATACGAAATCACAAAGATTTATGTAAATAAAAAGCAATGGTTATGCATTGTCAATGAGGAACTATGCGAAGCTGAAATAGACCACGAAAACTTAGATAATTTAATATGCAAATATTTAAATGAGGAGGAAATGTAAAATGGAAAATATAGCGATGAACTACTGGAAACTACGCATCCAAGAATTAGCGGATGTATGGGGAGATTTAGAACTAACTGATGAGCAACTAGAAAAGATAGCAAACTATCTTTTTAATGACGATGAAATGTGGCAAGTAATAGATGGCACAATAATTAGATGTTTGGAGGAAATGTAAGAATGAAAAAATATTATATTGAGATTTGGAGCCAAGAGGAGGCGTTTGAAATGCCATATGTTTTACAAAGCAAATGGTATGATACCGAAGAAGAAGCATTACAATTTTCAAAGCAAATAGAATACTTGGATGCATCATTTGTTAAAGACTTAATGTCAGCAGATTTTGATGATGCTGGAGAAATGGGAGATATTGATTTTGAATATAGACTAGGGTAAAACCTAATCATTTACTATTTATCACATTCAAAATGATTTATATGGCAAAAACAACAATATTTAGTATAATAAAAGACATAGGAGGGAAACAATGAAAGCATATTTAATCACTTATGACAATGAATCTACAATATCGTACCAAATAACAAAAGACAAGGAGCTTGCTGATGCGATAGAAAAAACTTTTTTTATAAAAAAAGAAAATGGCACAGACATATATGTAAGTGTGGATGAAATAGAATTAAAAGACTAGGCTAAAACCTAGTCTTTTTTTATACAAAAATATTCAAGTATACAAAAAGTATACAACTTTATAAAAAAGGGTATAAAAAAAGTCCAAAACATGCGATTAGAATTGAACTTTTGATTTTTATATGGCAGGAGTAGTAGGAAAAATTTATATAGTTTTATATTTTCCCCTAAAGCCCCACTTTTGCTAATACTGACCGAATAAAACCAGGTTTTACTAGCAAAGCAAAAACCATAGGTTTCCAGATAAAAGTATACAAAAAGTATACAATTATTCTAAAGAGTTAATTAGAGCAACTGCTTCATCTTCTTTGCTTTGGTACATGTGCGAATATGTGTCTAAAGTTTCTTTGATTGAAGCATGCCCTAAACGCTTAGATACCACCGCAATGTTAACTCCGCTGTTAATTAATAGCGAAGCATGCGAATGCCTAAAGTCATGTATTCTTATTCTCTTAACTCCAGCTTCAGCACTACACTTGTTTTTAAAGTTTTCTAGCACGGTATCTCTAATAGGAACAACTCCACCACAAACAAAAAATTGATCTGTGAAGCCGTAAACTCTATCGTATCTAGCGTAATGCTCTTTTAGAATATCTACTAATTGCTTAGGCATAACTATATCTCTTATAGAACTTCTAGTTTTAGGCGTAGACAATACATAGTTTTCTTCTGTGCCTTTTACTTTATATGTTAGTCCTTTAGTTATGCTTACTACATTTCTATTAAAATCTATGTCAGTCCATTGCAGAGGGTAAACCTCACCTTTACGACATCCACAATAGAACATAATATTAAACATTACATAGTAAGCCCAATATAATAGATAGTCTTCTTTTCCTTGTTTTTCCCATTCTTCGCAATGTTTTCTTGCAACACATATAAACTTATCGAACTCTTCTTTAGTCCAAAAGTCGACCTTTTTAACTTCATATACTGGTTTTTTAAATCTACCTACACGACTTAATAAGTTCTTGTCTAAATGGTCATATTTAACACCAGTATTCAACACACAATTAAACACTCCGTATATTTCATTCATATACTTGTTGCATAAGTTTAGCTTCAAAATCTCATTTTTCCAGTTTTGCAGATCCGATAAAGTTATATTTCTAACTTTCTTATGCCCTAAATATTTTTGTATATACCTTTTATATCTTCTATCAGTAGATTGCAAAGTGGCTAATTTTACTTCATTTTCTTTTATAGAATAATAGAAATTATATAACTCATCTAAAGTTATGTCTTTATTTCCATTCACATATGTGTTTATGTTAGCTATAATTTCAGCCTCTACTTGCTTAGCACCTTTTAGGGTAGAGGTGCTTTTATTTTGCTTAACTATAACTTTTTTGTTGCCAAAACTATCGGTATAGTTCACTTGAACTCTATACCCTTTATCATTCTTGTAAATAGGCATACTATATCATCCCATTCATTTTCAATATAGCGTGAATTGACATCGCCATCATAATCCACTCTTCATCAGTTTTTGTTGATACATCTACACCCTTTAATACATTAATATAAGTTAGAAAATCTATTGCCTCTTGTATATTAGTAATAGACTCAGGAGCTTTATATGGTGCAGTTTCTTTGCCGATTAAATAACTAACTGATACATGGAAATATTTTGCAATCTTATTTATTCTTATTCCACTAGGCAGATACTTGCCACTAAGCCATTCACTAACAGTAGAACTATTAACTCCTACATAATCAGCTAATTGTATCCCAGTTGTTTTATTGGTAGCCATTAATTTTTTAACATTTCTTCTAAACAAAGTTGCTTCTTGCTTTGTCATATTAACTCCTCCTTTCCGTTTTACATTGAAATAATACAACAAAAGTTTCGGTTTTACCAAAATATTTTTATTTTTTGTATTGACATCTTCATATTTCGGAATTATTATGTAATCAATATTTCATATATCGAAATATAAAGGATGTGACAAAATGACTAAAAAATTAGTCCTCAATAGTTAGTTTATTTTTTTTAAAACTATATTTCCGATATTCGAGAAATAGCAAAAAGCAATTTTCTTGTATCGGACACACCTATATATTATATATACATTATATATTCATCTTTAAAATGTAATATAAAGCACGAGCAAACTCTAGAATCTCTTTATCGCTCTTACTAGATAAAGAAATATCACTAAAGTTATATAGATTTAGAGATTTTAAAAAAGATTTTGCTTCTTCAACACTATCGATGCTATTAGGTAAGTGATATTGGGTAGATGATACTTCTTCATCTTTACCAAGTAAATAATCTACCGAAACATGTAAGATTTCTGCAATTTGTTTAATCTTATTTGGTCTTGGAATTGATTCTCCATTTAACCATTTAGATACAGAACTTTCAGTAACTCCACATTTTTCAGCTAGACTTCTACCAAGTATGTTTTGTTCGGCAAGTTCTTTTTTTAACCTTGTTTCAAAATTAGACATTTTTTCACTTCCTTTCAATTAAAATAAACTAAACTTGAATAAAAGTTAATTATTTTCGTAAAAAAGCATTGACAACTTGAATTAAACGCCATATTATATAGGTAGAACTTGAATTAAACTCAAGTGGAAAGGAGAATAAAAATGATTGACTTAGGGGAAATCAGAGGTTGTATGGCTCGTCGTCGAGACAAACAAAAAGACATTGCAGTTATTTTAGACATATCTGATACATCTGTCAACAACAAAATGACTGGAAAAGTTCCATTTACCGTTGAAGAGTTATCAACATTAGCTAAACGTTACAATGTCGACATTAATCTATTTATTAAGTAAAGGGGGAATTCCAAATGGAAAGATACAAAAAAGCATTTAAAGTACTAGTTAATTTAATGGACATAGGTATTTATAAAGATGAAGAAAACAACAACTATGGGATATTAACTAATTGGTATGATCACTTTTATGTAAACCGAGAAGATGTAGAATTAATAGAAGAACTCATTTTAGAAGGGATGAAAGAAGAAAATGAAGAAGCATAGATTCACACAACAAGAAACCGAGATAAAATTTCCGGTTAAAACAAAATGTAGTCACTGCAATAAGAAAATTACTAGAGACTACTACGATATTGTAAAGTATCAAATCAAAGATATGGAGTTCTGCTCTGAAGAGTGCTACAAAGCATATATCAAAGAAATGGAGGAGTTACTTGAATGTCAACAATAGAATATGATCCTAAGGAATCAGTAAAGATTCTAAAGAAACAATTTATATTACAAGAGGAGTTCTTCATACTTGTAGGTCGCAAGTGTGTAGGAAACCAACAAATGTTTAATGAAATAAAAAAGTGTATAAAAAAAGACCTAATGGATAAAGGCAAAAGTTTACCAGACAGCCGCCATCTTCCACTAGGTTTAGTCCTAGAATATTTAAAAGATTACGGAATCACTAGAGAGAGTATTCTCGAAAGTGCATCGCTTTCTTATTAAATATTCATTGGCAGTATACACCTTTAGAGGAGGAAATGGCAATGGAAAAAGAATATTTATGGTTTGAATATGAAAGAAAAAACATATTCGGGAATTTAACAAAATATGAATTAAAAGTTGAAAGAAACAAATTATGTGGTGATTTAAATGAACTTTTGATGAACGAGTTCGGAATCAACTACCAACAATTTAAAGCCATGCTTAGTGAGGGTTTCTTAAGCTTTGAATACGAAGATTTAATAGAGAGATACCACGAAGATTTACTAGAAATATATGAGTGGGAAATTGAACAAGATTACCAAGATCAACTTAAAGAAGAACATTGGTATTACGATGAAGATGATGAAGAAGATGAAGAAGAAATATATTGCGAGTTTAAAGATAGACAAGAACATAGTGTGTTTGACCACATGTTCAATTAAGAGAGGGGAATAATTATGCCAGAGAAAACAGAATCAAACAAAATGAATATATATGAAAAAATGAGTTGTATTACAAACGAATTAACAAGAGTAGCTAAAAACTTAAGTGTGGGAGTAGGAAACTCATCATATAAAGCAGTTGGAGAGGCAGATGTTTTAGCTGCTATTAAGCCAGTAGAAGAAAAATATAGAGTTTATTCATATCCATATAGTAGAAACATAGTTGAAACAAATGTATTAACTAGCACATCTACATACAACGGAAATGTAACTGAAAAGAACTCATTATTCTTAAGACTTGAAACCACATATAGATTTGTAAACATTGATAATCCTAGTGAATATATCGATGTAGTCACATATGGTGATGGAGTAGATACTCAAGATAAAGCGCCGGGAAAAGCTATGACTTACGCAGATAAATACGCTTTGTTAAAAGCATATAAGGTAGAAACTGGAGAAGATCCAGATCAACACAAAAGCGAAGATTTAAAGAAAGTTCAAAAGACAACACAATCTAAACCAGCACCTAAAGGAATAAATGAACCTATAAGTGAAGGTCAATTAAGACAATTAGAATCACTAGATGTAAAAATAAAAACTAATATTTGTGACTACGAAAAGATTGGGAGTCTAAAAGAATTAAACGCATATAGAGCTAGCGAGTGGATTTCATTCTTCAAAAACAAAGGTCAATTAGCATGAAAATAGGAAAATGGGAGGTTGAGTATTTAGAAAACTCACACATCTATATTGTGGATGGTGTGATAGTTCCTAGCATTACTCAACTCCTAAAATCAAATCATCAAAACAATGTATCTATACCAGAAGCAGTACTTGAAAAAGCTAGAGAGCGTGGAAATAGAGTTCACAAAGAAATTGAAAATTATGAAAAAAATGGTGATGTAGTAGAATCCGAAGAACTAGAGCATTATCGCTTTTTAAAGGCAGCAAATGACTTTAGTGTTAAGGATGTAGAAAAGATTGTAGTGCTAGAAAAAGATGGTCAAGTAGTGGCGTGTGGTCGCCTAGATCAATTAATTGAGATAGATGGCGAACTAGCAATAAACGACATTAAGAGCACCTACAAACTTAACTATGAATACTTATACCACCAAACAAACTTATATCGCATAGCACATAACCAAACATATGGTACAGACATCAAAAAGTGTTATGCAACGCATTTAAAAGGAAATACTGCCAAGTTTAAGTCAATACCTAGCGATGATGAAATAGTAGCTAAAATAATCGATGAATACTTGGAAACACATAAAGAAGAAATAGAAATAGAGTTATAAGAGAGGGAAAATAACATGCAAAATAAAGTAATTTTAACAGGAGAATTAGTAAGAAAACCATACATGGGTGAAACACCAAATGGATATAAAAAGGCATCATTTACGCTAAAAATAGACAACAATTATATAGAAATGGATTCATTCAAAAACATAAACACACTAGAACAATTAAAAGGAGGAGAAACATTAACTGTTAATGGCTCACTTAGAAAGTATAAGTCAAACAAGTATGACACATACCTACTAACAATAAATGTAGATACAGTTGAAGTAACTGAAACTACACCAGAAGTAGAGGAAACAACACAAAAAGCAGAAGAGCCATTTGTATCTTACGATATTTCTATGGATGACCTTCCTTTCTAAAGGAGGTCTTCTAAATGGCAGAAAGAAGAATGTTTGCAAAAACAATAATAGATAGTGATTCATTCTTAGAAATGCCTTTATCAACTCAATGTTTATACTTTCATCTTAATATGAGAGCTGATGATGATGGGTTTGTAAATAATCCAAAAAAGATACAAAAAATGATAGGTGCTAGCGAAGATGACTTAAAGATACTTATGGCAAAATCATTCATCATATTATTTGAATCTGGAATCATAGTTATCAAACATTGGAGAATAAATAATTATCTAAGAAATGATAGATATAAAGAAACCGTATACCAAGAAGAAAAGTCACAATTAGAACTAAAAGATAATGGTTCTTACACTCTTGGTATACCAAATGGATACCAAATGGATACCAGGGATACCCAGTATAGTATAGGTAAGGATAGTATAGGTAAGGTTAGTATAGGTAAGGATAGTATAGATATTCTTACTCCGAGTTCTGAACCAGACTCGAAGTTATTCATCGAATTACCTTTGATAGACAAGACTGGTTATCCTATCTATGAAAAAGACATTGAAACTTGGAAGACTATATATCCAGCAGTAAACATAGAACAAGAAATTAGAAATATGTATGGCTGGTTAGATAGCAATCCTAAAAATAGAAAAACAAAAAGTGGAATTAGAAGATTCATCAACTCTTGGCTAAGTAGGAGTCAAAACACTGCAAGAGTAGATACAGTTACTACAACTACTCAAGTTATTGATAGAGATCCTACAGACATTAACCAAATGAATGATGAAGAGCTATTAGCTTATATGAAGGAGATGGGAATATGATAGCAACATTACAAGAAGATTTACTAAATATTGTTAAGCGTTTCAAAGAGGAGGTTAACCCTTCCTTTGAACCATCACCTAAAGACATCGCAAAAATAAAAGACATCATAACAAACTATCCTAGTGGTAGGGAGACACTAGATAGAACAAACACTTTATACACTTGCATAGACTATGCAGGGCTAAAAAGACATGCAGTTAAGGATTTTAGTTTCTCTTTAGAAGACTATAGCGAGTGGCAAACTGAAACAATAGAACAATTAAAACAAGATTTTATAAAGAGGAGAAAAGAAACATGGCTATCAATGAAAGACAACTAAAATTATACAACTATTTACTAAATCAAGAATCTTGGACTAACAGAGTAAATATTCTTAGAGATTTAGCTAGTGACTACAACTATGTAGACTATGGAGACTTATACCACAATCCATCTGCAGTGCTACTAACTAAAGATATAAATGTTCTTAACAATTCTAGTGACATCAGAAAGCTTATTATTTCAAATTCACAACATGGAGTTAAGATTGCAACTAAAGAAGAAGCTAAAGACTTTTTACTAAAGAACTATGCAGAAACTATTAGAAGATTACAAAAGCATCATTTCTTACAAGACAAGCTAAACAAAGATGGTCAAGCGACTATAGAAGATAAAGTCATAGAAACGTTTAGGAGATAGGTATGAACATATTAGCAATAGATCCAGGAAATAAAGAGAGTGCTTATGTTCTAATGGATGAGGATTATCATCCTATAGCATTTGAAAAAATAGACAACGAGGAGTTTATGTTTGTTCTTGAACAAGAGTTATATTCAATCTGCAATAGAGTCGACAAAGTAGTAATCGAAATGGTTGCTAGTTATGGTCTTCCAGTAGGAAAAGATGTATTTGAAACTTGCGTGTTTATTGGAAGATTAGTGCAAATATGTTCTCACATTCAAAATACACCTTGCGAATTTGTATATAGACAAGATGTGAAGATGAACATATGCCACAAAATAAAAAAAGTAAACGATACAACAATAAGACATGCTCTTATAAATAGATTTGCAGAACACGACTTTAATACAGGTAAAGGAACTAAAAAGAATCCAGACTTCTTCTACGGATTTAGTACAGATGTTTGGTCAGCATATGCAGTAGGTGTAACCTATTTAGACAAGAGTATTAGTCCAAAGGACTAATAACACGCTACATTTAGCCCAAAAAGGCATCAAATTTAAGCGAAAGGGTATGGGGTAGTATAATTCTACTCCTTAGCCCAAAACAATCAAATTTAAAGCATTTTTACAAAACTAGAAATAAGAGGTGAAACAACATGTTTGGTAAAAAAAGATATAAATCATTATTAGCAGCATACAACATTTTGGAAAACGAGCTTAATGAGCTTGAAAAAAGTTTGAAAATGTTAAGAAGAGATACTCTTACTTTAGAAGATGCAAAAGCAAGAGACTATATTGTTAGAACCAACTACATTGGCAAGGTTAAAGATGAAGCTTTAATAGAAGATTTTAAG
>JAEIGA010019622.1_pt1 | contig 10303 bp, 8 predicted proteins | sample 9270691 | NCBI WGS metagenome assembly JAEIGA01 (sample SAMN17057246, study PRJNA624740) | gut metagenome | biome: biome; isolation source: fecal sample | host: Bos grunniens | place: China: Xizang | collected 2019
ACTCCTTCGTGGAACTTCTTATCGCTATTTCACGAATTATTATATGTATTGCAAACTTTTTTATCTCGTGGTGTTCCACGATATTGACTTGCTGTCAAAATTTTGTTATACTTTTTACGGAATTCCACGCTATTGAGGTGAAAATATGAAGGTTTGTTTTATAGGTCATAGAACTATACAAAAAAATGCGGAGATTGTATCTTCGCTTAAAAAAACAATTATATCTCTTATTAATAAAGGTGCTAATGTTTTTCTTTTTGGAAGTATGAGCCAATTTGATGACTTGTCGTGGGAAATTGTTACATCACTTAAATTAAAATATCCTTATATTAAACGAGTATATGTTAGGTCATCATATCAATACATAGATAAATTTTATGAAAAATATTTGCTTGAATCCTATGAAAAAACCTATTTCCCACCAAAACTTGAAAATGCAGGCAAATATTCTTATGTGGAAAGAAACTATGAAATGATTGATTCCTCTACATATTGTGTATTTTATTATAATGAAAAATATCTTCCACCTTTAAAAAAACAACCTAAACACAATATGTTGCTTCCAAAAAGGCGTAATAGTGGAACAAAGATTGCGTATGATTATGCTATAAAAAAGAATAAGATAATTATAAATTTATATAAATAATCTTATATAAATAAAAGGCGGATTTTTTTTCCGCCTTTTTTATGCTTTTCTTCTTAATATGTCGCCAACTGATAAATCTACGTCGGTGTAAAAATGCAACTTCTGTTGAACTATTTTTGCATCTTCTACAACCTTTCCAAAGTCGTCTAACATCTTACCTACTTTAACTATTTTATTAAACGATTTTGATGGAGAAAGCACTTCTAGTTCATCTCCAATAGCAAATCTATTGCGCATTTCTACTATATAGTGGTCTTCTTTTTTATCTACTACCTTGGCTATAAAATTAAACGTGCCTTTGCTTTGACTATCTTCGTAATTTACCGTTTTATCATTCTCGCCTAACGTATATGCCGTTGTAAAATCTCTGTGGGCTGTCTTTTTAAGTTCTTCCATAAAAAGTTTGTCCTCTCTATATGCTTTACCCACCTCTATATACTTATCTATTGCTCTTCTATAAGCATTAATTACCGTTGCCAAATAATATTCCGACTTCATTCTTCCTTCTATCTTAAAGGATATTACTCCGCTAGATACAAGTTCGTCGATATAATCTACTAAGCACAAATCTTTACTATTGAATATATAAGTGCCTCTCTCGTCTTCTTCCACGTCCATATATTCGCTTGCGCCTTTTTCTTTTACAGAGTATTCCCACCTACATGCCTGTACGCAAGCACCTCTATTTGATTGCCTACCTGCACGATAGTCTGAAAGCAAACATCTGCCACTATAAGATATACACATTGCTCCGTGAATAAAGGTTTCTATTTCTAAACCCTCGTTTTCAGTATGTATTTTTTTAATTTCTTCAAAGGAAAGTTCTCTTGCAAGTATCACCCTTGTAACGCCCATATTTTTCCAAAATTCTGCCGACTTATAATTTAACGTGTTGGCTTGTGTTGATAGGTTGATGGATAGGTTTGGCGCTACCGTTTTACATACATAGATAAGCCCTGGGTCTGAAATTATAACTCCGTCTACCTTTATTTCTTGCAAGAATTTGAAATACTCCGTCGCACTTTCTATGTCTGCATTTTTAGCAAAAATGTTTACAGTTACGTATATCTTTTTATTTTTGCTATGCGTATATTTGGTTGCCATTTCTAATTCTTCATTAGTAAAGTTACCCGCAAGCGCCCTTAAACTAAATGCTTTTCCACCCACGTAAACCGCATCTGCACCAAAATATAGTGCCGTTTTTAATTTTTCAAAATCGCCCGCGGGCGCTAATAATTCTAAGTTTACCATAATTTTTCCGTTATACTTACCCCGTCTTCTAAATCTATAACTTGTGTTTTTAACCCTTTATTGTTTGTTACGTAATCTAAAAACTTTTCCATACTAAATCTTGTTGTATTATATTTTTTAGGCGTTTTTTCTTTAGAGTTAACGTATCCCCTAAAAAGTACGTTATCTGCAAAAAGAATTCCACCAACGTTTAAGACACTTAATAAATTTTGCACGTATTCAAAGTAATGACCTTTTGGACCATCTAAAAATATAAAATCGTACTTTCCTGTAAGCACCGGAATTATTTCAGAACAATCTCCCTTAAATATTTTTGCTCTTTCCTCCACCCCAAAATGCTTATAGTTTGCCTCTGCAATTTTTGCCACGTTTTCATCAATTTCTAGACTCGTTAGTTTGGAACTTTTAGAAACTAATAGCATTGCTATTCCAGTAAGCCCTACGTTTGTACCTATTTCCAAAATCCTTGCGGGTTGTTTTTTCTCTACTACCTCTAACAATAGTTCAAACGACTTATCCCTTAATACTGGATTGCCATCTTGCTTGGCTTTTTCTCTCAACTTCTTTATTTCGTTAATCACGCTACACCACCATTATTACTGGCAAAATCAATGGATTCTTCTTTGTTAACTTAAATACGTAATTTTTTATGCTTCTTTTTATTATCATTGATAGTTCGTTTTCATCTTTTACGCTTCTTAAATCTATTCTATTTAGCGCTTCTATTACGTTTTCTTTTAGTTCCGCCACCGCATTATCCGTTAAAACTAAACCCTTATGAGTTATTTCCAAAGAGGCTAGTTTTATAGATTTTTCATTTATGCCTGCAACTACAACTACTAGTCCGTCTTCTGATAAACGTATCCTATCTTTAAGAACAAAACTATCCGTTCCATCAATTTCTAATCCGTCTACGTATCTACTACCTGCCACAAACTTTTCACCATACTTCATTGTGTTAGAAGTTAGTTCTATGGTATCTCCTATATCGGCAATTAAAGTGCAACCTTTTTTCACACCCATTTCAAGCGCTAGGTCTGCGTGCTTTTTAAGATGACGATATTCACCGTGAACTGGTATAAAAAACTTTGGCTTTAAAAGTGCGTGAAGAGTTCTTAGTTCTTCTCGGCAAGCGTGACCTGATACGTGTATTGGTGATAATGATTCGTAAATAACCTCGGCTCCAAGCCTATATAGATTATTTATTACCCCATATATCATTTTTTCGTTGCCTGGAATAACTGACGCACTGATTATTATCGTATCGTTACTGCCAATTTGAACCTTATTAAACTCTCCTGATGCCATACGAGTTAGCGCACTCATTGGCTCGCCTTGTGTTCCTGTTGATACTATTAATATCTCTCCGTCAGTAAAACTCGATATCTTTTCTATATCAATAAGCAAATTTTTTGGAATATTAAGTTCGCCAATTTTTGAAGCAGCCTCTGATATTTTGACCATACTTCTGCCAGAAAAGGCAACCTTTCTTTTATACTTTACCGCTAGGTCCAAAATCTGTTGAAGTCTATGAACGTTTGATGCAAACGTTGCTATAACTATTCTTCTTCCTAAGTTGTCGGAAAAAACGTGGTCTAGCGTTTCTTTAACTACAGATTCACTCATAGTACTGCCTTCTATTTCTACGTTTGTAGAATCTGCCATTAAAAGTAGCACTCCCTTTCGACCTATATCGGCAATCCTTGTTAAATCCATTGTTTCACCAGAAACTGGTGTAAAGTCTATCTTAAAGTCTCCAGAGTGAAAAACCACCCCAACTGGTGTTGTGATTGAAAGTGCAACCGCACCCGCTATCGAATGATTTACGTTGATAAACTCCACGGAAAAATTACCAAGTTTTATTGTTGAAGATGATTTTATGCAGTTTAGGGCAACGTTATCTATTTTGTGTTCTATAAGTTTGTTTTCTATTAATGTTAACGTTAGTTTTGTACCATAGATTGGTGCGTTTATCTCTTTTAATAGATATGGAAGTCCACCTATGTGGTCTTCGTGGCCGTGCGTGATTATAATTCCCTTAATTTTAGATTTGTTTTGCACTAAAAAGGTGCTGTCCGGAATTACTAGGTCTATACCAGGCATACTTTCGTTTGGAAAAGAAAGCCCTGCGTCTATTAATATGATATCCTTGCCATACTCTAGGGCGGTCATGTTTTTGCCTATTTCGCCAACACCACCAAGAAATCTTACTTTAAGTGCAGACTTTGCACCTTGTTTTTCCGCCTTTTCACTTGCTCTTTTTACAACTTTTTGTGATTTGATTTTTGCTACTATTTGAAATTGTTTTTTCGTTTCTTTTTTTAGTCTAGTAACTTTTTTGCTTTTTTTATTTTCTATAGGGGATTTTTTGGTTATTTTTTCTGTAGTAAGTTTTTTTGCCATGCTATTCAAAATTATCTCCTTTTTAGTATTTTTTAACTAAAATTGCTTTTAAACACAATTTTCCTTTTTACATTATACACTTTTTTCCACTAAAAGTAAATGATAACCTTGTTATTTACTTAAACTTTTTGTCATTTTGCTTATAATTTACTTGAAAAGTTTTTTATATTAGAGTATAATATCTTTTAATAAGTTAAATAATTTATTATTTAATATTTTTACTTTAAGGAGAATAAAAATGCGTGTTTATAACTTTTCTGCAGGTCCATCTAATTTACCTTTAGAAGTTTTGAAAGAGGCTCAAAAAGATTTACTAGATTTTAATGGCACTGGTATGAGTATTACTGAAATGAGCCACCGCAGTAAACCTTTTATTGCTGTTAACGATGAGGCAAATGCTCTTCTTCGTGAACTTATGAATATACCAGACGATTATGCCGTTTTATTTGTTCAAGGTGGCGCTTCTCAACAATTTGCTGCCGTTCCTCTTAATTTGCTTCAAAAAGGTAGGGCTGACTACCTTGTAACTGGTAACTTTGCTAGCAAGGCCTTTGAAGAAGGTTCTAGATTTGGCGACATGGCTATTGCTGCTTCTTCTAAAGATGCAGGATACACCTACATTCCTGATATGGATTCCGTTAAATTTAGAGATGATATAGACTACGTTCACTTTACTTACAACAATACTATTTTTGGAACAAGATTTACTTCCCTTCCTAAAACTAACGCTACACTTGTAACCGATATGAGTTCTTGTATTCTTGGTCAAGAAGTTGACGTTAAAAACTTTGGCTTAATTTATGCCGGTGCTCAAAAAAATATCGCACCTGCCGGCGTTACTATTGTTATTGTTAAAAGAGATTTACTTGGCAAGGCTCTTCCTATCTGCCCTACTATGCTAAATTATTCTATTCAAGATAAAAACGATAGTTTATATAATACTCCTCCTTGTTTTTCTATCTATATGGCTATGCTTGTTTTTAGATGGCTTAAAAAACTTGGCGGTGTTAAGGCTATTGAACAAATCAACATAGAAAAGGCTAAACTATTATACGATTTTATTGATAACTCTAGTCTATTCTCAAATAAGGTTGCTGTTAAAGACCGTTCTATTATGAACGTTCCTTTCGTTACCGGTAGCCAAGAACTTGATGCTAAATTTATTGCAGAATCTGCTAAGGCTGGCCTTGTTTCTCTTAAAGGTCACAAAGTTGTTGGTGGTATGAGAGCTTCTATTTATAACGCTATGCCTATCGAAGGCGTTAAAGCATTGATTGACTTTATGAAAAAATTTGAAATGGAGAATAAGTAAGATGAAAAATATTTTGACTCTTAATTCTATTAGCCCTATTATTGATAATATTTTTAATGAAAATTATAAAGTAAGTAGCGACGTAACAAGTCCTGTCGGAATACTTCTTCGTAGTTATAAAATGCACGATTACGTTCTAGACCCTGCTACAATTGCTATTGCAAGGGCGGGCGCTGGCGTAAATAATATTCCTATTGAAGAATACGCAAAACAAGGTGTTGTTGTTTTCAATACCCCTGGCGCTAATGCTAATGCGGTTAAAGAACTTGTTATTACTGCACTTTTATTGGGTTCTAGAAAAATTGTAGACGCTATTAAATGGGTTGATTCCCTTGCTGGCAAAAATGAAGACGTTGCTAAATTAGTAGAAAAAGGCAAATCTAACTTCGTTGGCGCTGAAATTGAAGGCAAAAAACTTGGCGTTATTGGTCTTGGTGCTATTGGCGCTAAGGTTGCTAATGCAGGTATTAGCCTTGGTTTAAACGTTTATGGTTATGACCCATTCTTATCTGTTAACGCTGCTCTTAAACTTTCTCGTGCCGTTAACGTTGTTAAATCAATTGATGATGTTTTTGCTACTTGCGATTATATAACAATTCACATTCCTTATATTAAAGACCAAAATAAAGGCTTTATTAATAAAGACGTTATTTCTAAAATGAAAGACGGCGTTGTTATTGTTAACTGCGCAAGGGGCGAACTTGTTAATAATGAAGATATTATTAGCGCTACCGCTAGCGGAAAAGTTGGTAGATACGTTGTGGACTTCCCTGTTGAAGAACTTATTGGAAAGGAAAATATTATTTGTATTCCTCACCTTGGCGCTTCTACACCTGAGGCTGAAGACAATTGCGCTGTTATGGCTTCGCAACAACTTATAGATTATATAGAAAACGGCAATATCGTTAACTCTGTTAACTACCCTAACTGCTCTATGCCAAGAACTACTGATTATAGATTAGTTATTCTTCATAAAAACGTTGCTGGTATTCTTGCAAAAATTACAACTCTTGTTGGAAATGAAGGTATTAATATTGAAAATATGTCTAACCAAAGTAAAGGCGACTATGCCGTTACAATAATTGATGCTAGTAAAGATTTCCCTGAAATTTCTCTTTCTCACATCTCTTCTTGTGAAGAAGTTATTAAGGTTAGAGTTATTAAATAATTTACTAAATTTAATTAAAAAATCACCCCAAAAGTTTCAACTTTTGGGGTGTCTTTTTATTTTTAATTTTTATTTTTTGGTTTTATTTTTTATAAAGTCTAAACATTGTCCACTTTTCAAACTCGCAAATATACTTGTTTCCACTATAGACTACTTTTTCATCTGGAAGAGTTTCTACTACAAATTCGTCTGCATTTGCAAAAGATATTTCCGCCTTTCTTTCTGTAAATTCTTCACATAAATCTACAAACGAAACATAATAGTCTTTTTTATCATTGAAAACTACACATTCTACGTATTTGCTTGCCTTTATATTGAATAAAGGCTTGATGTTTTTGTTTACTATGCTTGCAAATATATCTTTGAAATTCAATCTAGGGTCTGACTCTATTACCGCTGAAGACCAAATAACCTTTCCTTTATAATATTCAACTTCTAGCATTGCAGGAATATCTGTATCTTCCCATGGTGGATTTGAGTGAATTGATGCAAAACGACTATTATCATCTGGGTCAGAATACGGAAGTGTTATTGTCGCTAATACCTTACATTCTTTTTTATAGCCACTTATTATTGGCAACTTATAAGTTACTGGAAGTGGGTATTTTTTATTAAATTCACCAAATTCTTCTTGTATATCTGGCATTGGATTAACGTATGCTTGTACTTCTTTTTTAGCCTTTTCTATGTGTGGGAATGGACTATTTCCAAACGTTTTATCGTTTACTACACCACCAAAGAATTCTTTCATAAGACGGCTATCACCATTACCAGAAATATACAACGTACCGCCGTTTTTAACGTAGTCTATAAACTTTAACACTTCATCATTGTCAAAATCTTGCATACATGGCGCTATTACCATTTGATATTTTTGTAGATTATCTAAATTTCCGTTTGCAACAACTGACGTTAAAATATGGTTTTCCGCCAACGTTTTGTGCGCTTCTACACCTGCTAGTTTGTTATACGTGCCAAGACCTACGTCAAACTGTGTTTTGGTATCAAAATATACCGCAACGTCAGAGTAAAGTGCACCCTTGTCCATATATGGCTCGTACTCTATTTGCTTTTCAAATGCTTTGCCTAATTTTTCATACACACGCATATCTAGGCTTCCGTCAGGGTTAATAGCGTCTATATTTAGCGTTGCTCCGTGGTGGGCTGTCGTTACGGCTATTTCTTGCTCTAACGTTTCTAGTGGTTTTGTTATTGTATGTTCTTTTAGCCTTTTGTTGCAACGACATGTCATATATTCAAAAGGTTGGTTTTTAGTAATTCCATAATAATACTTTGCGGCAAATGAATGGCTATATATATCGCCATATAAATCACCACCAGTATATTCACAGAAATCGTTTATTCCTTCTGTTGAACCACCTAGCCAATCGCATGAAACGGCTGCGGCAAAATTAAACTCTATAGTAGATTTTGGTAGATATTTTTCTGCAACACCTTTTGCGTATTCAACAAATTCAACCATCCAATCTTGTCTCTTTTTTACGTATAAAAGCCACCTTGGATTATTCCAATCAGGAATGTCGCCTGGCATTTCCCCACCTACTTCTTTTTGCCAACGCTCAGTGCAAGCAGGACAATGACAAGTTACTTCCCAATAAGGCATATCATAGAATATTCCTTCTAAATCAGGATAAAATTCTGCTAGTTCCTTAATTTGTTCATCTATAAAAGCGCGATACTCTTTGTTGTTTGGACAACATAATCCATACCTTTGCCCTCTATCTTGCCAAGTATCCCCGTTTGCATATCTTATCGCCCAATCTGGATGCATTTCCTGTGCTAAATTGTTGAAAATTAGGCTATAATATCCAACAACCTTCATTCCTCCCTCGTGGCACTTATCTATTAATTTCTTTATGCCATATGGATTCTTTTCAAAATACTTGTGCGTTCTTGCTACTTTTGTTGGATAGTTACATAGTCCTGTATGTGATTGCAAATATATCATAGGACTTTGAATATTCGCCTTTTTTAAGCATTCATAATACTCGTCTGGATTAAACTTAGACAAAAATTCTGGGCTTTCATCTGCAATATGCATATCCGTTAGTTGCCTACGATACATGCCCTTATACCATTTTTCCATATGTATCTCCTTATAATTTTAGCCCGCTTAAATCTGGATTTTCGGCAAAGTGTTTAAGCATTACAATGTTTTCTGTTTTGCTTGTGTTTGTAATTGTTATACCTTTCTTTGCTGCCTTTTCAGTTACAAAGAATTCATCGTTAGTTAGTTCGCCATAGCGAATTAAAGTAGGTGTTTCCATATCCCACTTGCCAAATTTGCCCTTTCCTTCAATAAGAATAAATCCATAAGCTGCATTATCAGAAATAGTAACTGTTTGACCTGGATAAATTGTTAATCTCTTTGCACTAGCCGTTTTACATTTATAACAAATCCATTCTTCTTTGTAGCTTTCACTTTCTCTAGCTACAATTGGTAACATAAAACGATTTTTCTTAAAATGTACGTCTACGTTGGCTTCCCAATCGATTACGTCCATTAAATAATCGTAATTGCCTTTTTCTTCTTCTGGGCAGTTTTTCCAAAGTAGTTCCTCACCTACACAATGTCCGCCTAAAAGAACAGATTGATACATTGCATAAACGTCAGATGCAAACTGAGGTTCGTACGTACATAAACTTGCTGGTGCGTGTAAAACTCCCGGTGGCACGTCCCAGCCTGTATCTAAAGCAATTTTATATGCTTGTGAATATTCTAATAATTTATTGTCGCCCTTAGCAAAGTTTTGTAAACAAGTTTTAATTTCTTCCTTTGTGCAGTCTGGATTTAATCCAAAGAAAGTAAATGCAAACTCTGCATCGTGATTATTCATTTGTGCTGGGAAGAAATACATCTCTGGTTTGCCATCTGCACCAACCCTTTTGGCGTGTTCATCACGGTGATGAATATGATGTGGCAAAGGACCAGCGTTATCAAAAAATTTAGAGAACATAGGCCACTTTTTATATTTGTTCCACAAATCTTCGCCTATAACTTCACCTTTTAAGTCGTCAACTAAATCACGAAGTAAAACCTTGTTTTTTCCATCTGCAGAAACTACGTATGATAGTCCCTCGTCTTCTGGTGTGTTTGGACCATTTTCCGCCCAAGTTGTTGATGCAAACCATCTTTCATCAATTCCACCCCTTTCTAATCCTAAAACATAATAATCGTCTGGGTGAAGTTTAATTCTTTTTCCTGGCCTACAAAATGCCCTTGGAACCCAAGTAGGTTTTAATCTTAAAACGCCTTCGCCTTCTAATAGAAAATCTATATTTTTCATATTTTATTCTCCTTTTTCTTTTTCTTATATAATATACTTTTTTTAATTTTTAGTATATATTATTTTGTAAGAAAAAACATTGTTTTTGTATATTTTTTATAAAAAAACATTGACCTAGTTTGGTTTATTTCTTATAATAATGGTATGAACTTTGTTTTTAATGAAAAAATTTTAGAAAAAAGCCTGCAAGACGTTTACGAACTTATAAAAACGCC
>JAEIGA010019623.1_pt1 | contig 10303 bp, 8 predicted proteins | sample 9270691 | NCBI WGS metagenome assembly JAEIGA01 (sample SAMN17057246, study PRJNA624740) | gut metagenome | biome: biome; isolation source: fecal sample | host: Bos grunniens | place: China: Xizang | collected 2019
ACACCGAATTTCTCAACGATAATAGCTTTTACTCTTGATTCAATTTCTGACATAGTTGTAATTTTTTGAAGATTGAACATTCAATGGTACAAAAGTATGATAAAATTGACTAAACGCCAAAAAAAAACACGGTTTTATTGCACATTTAGTTTTTTTTGTGCAAAAAAAACCGATAAATGGAGCTCAAAATAGCAACCTTAAGATATTTCAATATTATAGGCTTGAGGTTCCCTCCTGAGAAGATACTCATTCCTCAAACGCTCAAAGGCGCCCGGATCCGACTTCAATGCGACAGAATCAGCATGTGGAGAGTATATCGAAAGCATTGCATCACGTTCATTTGCAGCCACAACCACTTTATTGCCGGGGGAAGGCAGAAAAAGGAGCGGCACAATTCCCGTATAGCCCGAGAAACGCACAAATGCATCCAGCATCATACGTGATGCATTCATTTTACCCTCGGCCGAATAGCCGGCAATATGCGGTGTTGCAATGTAGGACATCCCAAGGAGGTCTACATTGATGTCCGGCTCATTTTCCCAGACATCGAGTACTGCATCACCCACCAACCCTGCAGCCAGCGCATTCTTCAACGCCAGATTGTCGACAACAGGGCCGCGCGACGCATTCACCAGCAGCCGGCAGCGGGTCAAGGAGGCAAAGAAAGAGTCATCGGCAAGATGATAGCTTGGGGAATCCCCGGACTTGGACAATGTCGGATGAAATGTTATAATGTCACAAGAAACTGCGATTTCGGCCAATGTCACAAAGCCCTTCTCACCCCGGGCCGCACGGGGAGGATCATTCAGGAGCACACCCATGCCTGCAGAGCGGGCCCATCCCGCAACCCTTGAGCCAATCTCACCGACACCCACAATACCAAGAACAAGCCCATTTAGTCCTACCCCCTTGTCGCGGGACCATGAATAAAGTACAGACTGTACATACTGCAACACCGCATCTGCATTGCAGCCCGCAGCGTTGGTCCATTCAATTCCATTTGCATAGCAGTATTCCGCATCGATATGGTCATAACCTATAGTGGCCGTACCTATAAAACGGACAGCAGTACCCTCAAGCAAAGCAGCATCACACCTGGTTCTTGTACGTACAAAAAGCGCATCTGCATCCATCACATCACTCCTGGAAATGGAAACACCAGGCAAACAGACGACTTCATACCCCATAGCAGAAAGAGCATCGCGCAGATAAGGTATCTTCTCATCCATTACTATTTTCATGATCACTCGTATTTTATATGCAACAAATATAGTGAGTTTTCGCATAAAACTTTGCCAATATCGCAAACTTTAGTTAGATTTGCCTTGAATAAATGTAATGACAGAACAACAATCGACATACGACATGAAGAAGTTCACCGAAATAAGCTGGCCCATATTCAACCAGGCCATTAAAGACTATCACAAGACCGACAATGTAGATACACCTATCAACAACCCCTATCCATTGAGGAGCATTGAGTATTACCTATACCTCAAATGCTGGATAGACACGGTACAGTGGCACTTTGAAGACATTATCCGTGACCCCGAGATAGATCCTGCAGCCGCATTGGTGCTGAAGCGCCGTATAGACAAGTCGAACCAGGACCGCACCGACCTCGTAGAGCTGATAGACAGTTATTTCCTCGACATGTACAAGGATGTTGTACCTGCAGCCGACGCTACGATAAATACCGAGAGCCCGGCATGGGCGGTTGACCGCTACTCAATCCTTTCGCTGAAAATCTACCACATGCAGGAAGAGGTCAACAGGACAGACGTAAGTGAGGAGCACAAGGCAAAGTGCCAGGCCAAACTTGATGTTCTCAACGAGCAGTACAAGGATATGACCACATCCATAGGTCAGCTTCTGGATGATATTGCGGCTGGGCGCAAATACATGAAAGTATATCGTCAGATGAAGATGTACAACGACCCCGCACTTAACCCTGTACTTTATGGCTCAAAAAAATAACAGGCAACAAAAGACCATACTTATAACACGTTTCTCGGCAATAGGCGATATAGCAATGACAATACCATTGCTATACTCGCTTGCCAGGAATTATCCCGAACACCGCTTCATATTCGTGAGCCGCGGAAGGTTCGGGCAATTTTTCATAGACGCCCCGGCCAACCTAGAGTTCAATGGAGTGGAACTCAATAACTACAAGGGAGTGACTGGATTGTTCAGGTTATACAGGCAGCTAAGGAGCTACAGGCCCGACATGGTTGCAGACCTCCACGACGTACTCAGAACCAAGATCCTGCGAACATATTTCAAAGTTTTCAGCGGTATCAGATGCGCATGCATTGACAAGGGACGTAAAGAAAAGAGAGCCTTGACCAGAAAGGAGGACAAATGCAGCGCCCAACTGACTACCACTTTCGAGAGATACCGTAAAGTGTTCACCCAACTCGGCTTACCGTTCACACCCGAATTCAGTTCCCTCTTCAATGAAGGCAAAGGGAATATTGACGATTTCAGGGAAATCATACCGTATAAAGGCAATGACAAATGGATAGGCATAGCCCCGTTTGCCAAGCACAAGGGTAAGATTTACCCGCTGGAACGTATGGAGCAGGTTGTAAACATATTGTCATCAAAGAACGGAGTAAAACTATTCTTCTTTGGCAACGGACCCGAAGAGTATAGCACAATAGAGTCATGGTGCAACAGATACCCCAATACCATATCGTTCGTAGGCAAGAGCAACTTCAACGGAGAATTGAGGCTTATAAGCCACCTCGACGTGATGGTATGCATGGACTCGGCCAACATGCACATGGCATCGCTTGCCGGTGTGCCGGCAATATCAATATGGGGAGCCACATCACCACTTGCTGGATTCCTCGGCTGGAACCAGAAAAGGGAAGATTGCATTGAGCTCCCCTTCATATGCCGCCCCTGCTCGATATTCGGCAACAAGCCATGCCATTATGGCGACTATCATTGCCTCGATATAAAGCCGGAGGAGATAGTGGTAAAGATTCTGAAGAAAATCGGATTACAGTAGAAATGGATAAGAGGATTACAAACACCAATAAGGACCCGATGGGAAGAGCTATCCACGACTATTTCCACACCGGAAAGGCTGCCAAGTTAAGAGTATTGTCATCCATGTTCTACGAGGACGAGATACCCGTAGCCACGCTTTTCCGCGGATTCGACAAGATGCCCATTCTTGAGCAGAGAGCCATTGAAGAGTGCCGTGGGCACGTCCTTGACGTAGGCGCAGGGGCGGGATGCCATAGTCTTGTACTAAAAGAGAGGGGACATAAGGTAACAGCCATTGACATTTCTGACTTGTCGGTAAGTGTAATGAAAGAGCGTGGCATTGACGCCAGGAACATTGACTTCTTCGATGAATCATTCATGGAAAAGTTCGACACGCTGCTCCTCGCCATGAACGGCATAGGCATCGTGGGACGCACAGAGAATCTGGAGAAATTCTTCCGCAGTGTAAAGCGCCTGCTTGCACCAGGAGGGCAAGTCCTGCTTGACTCTTCCGACATAAAATATATATTTATGGACGATGATGGCGTAATGGATATTGACCTTGCAGCCGGATACTACGGAGAGGTCGACTATACCATGCGCTACAAGAATATAAGAGGAGAAAAGTTCTATTGGCTCTACATAGACTTCGACACACTCTCCATGTATGCCGAAGAGCACGGATTCAAGTGCGAAAAGATTGCCGACGGCGAACATTACGATTTCTTGGCACGCATAATACCTGCACATTGAAATATATTATGAAAGATACTGGTCTCTTGAATCAAGGAACAAGGGACCAGTATCTTTACTATATATAGTAAGGTACTTATTTACGCTCCAACTCTTGAAGTTCCTCCATCTTCTTGTTGGCAAGGAACTCGTACACGCCGCATAGATGCTCGCGCACCTTGCCGTGACCGAACTCATACACCTTTGTTACAAGGCCGTCGAGGAAGTCACGGTCGTGGCTCACACAAATGAGCGTTCCGTCAAAGTCCTGAAGTGCCTGCTTTAGTATATCCTTCGTCTTGAGGTCGAGGTGATTTGTGGGCTCGTCGAGGATAAGCAGGTTCACGGGCTCGAGCAACAGTTTCATTAGCGCCAGTCGCGTACGTTCACCACCCGAAAGCACCTTCACCTTCTTCGCACTCGCCTCGCCACCGAACATAAATGCGCCCAAAAGGTCGCGTATTTTGTTGCGTATGTCACCCTTTGCCACATCGTCGATGGTCTGGAATACCGTCAGTTCCTCATCGAGCAGCGAAGCCTGGTTCTGCGCGAAATAGCCTATCTGTACATTATGGCCAAGCTGCAGCGAGCCCTCATGCTCCAATTCTTTCATTATACACTTCACAAGGGTAGACTTTCCCTCACCGTTACGCCCTACAAAAGCGACCTTGTTGCCGCGTTCTATCGTCAACGTCGCATTGGAGAAAATCCTCTTTTCGCCAAAAGCCTTGCCCACGCCCTCCATTATTACCGGGTACTGACCCGAACGTGGCGATGGCGGGAACTTGAGCCTCAAAGCCGATGTATCCTCCTCGTCAACCTCAATTATCTCGAGTTTCTCAAGCATCTTCACACGGCTCTGCACCTGCAGGGTCTTTGAGTATGTTCCCTTGAAACGCTCAATGAAGTCCTTTGTCTCCTGAATCATCTTCTGCTGCTCCTCGTACTGCTTCTGTTGCTGCTGACGGCGTTCGGCACGCAGCACAAGGTACTGCGAATAGTTGACCTTGTAGTCATAAATGCGTCCCATGGTCACCTCAATGGTACGAGTAGTTATATTGTCTACGAACTTGCGGTCATGGCTTATCACCACAACAGCCTTGCCATTGTTTATAAGGAACTCCTCGAGCCAGCCGATGGACTCGATATCGAGATGATTGGTGGGCTCGTCAAGCAACAGCACGTCGGGATTGCGAAGGAGCATCTTCGCGAGCTCTATGCGCATGCGCCATCCGCCCGAGAACTCGCTTGTCTGACGGTCGAAGTCGCTACGTTCGAAACCCAGACCAAGAAGAGTCTTCTCAACATCCTCCTCAAAGTGGGTCATGTCAATGGCATAGAACTTTTCGCTCTTGGTAGCCACCTCCTCTATAAGCGCCATATAACTGTCACTCTCATAATCGGTACGAGTGGCCAGTTCGTTGTTCATTCTGTCGAGTTCGGCCTCCATCTCGTACAGATGAGCGAAGGCCTGGGAAGCCTCCTCGAATACCGTGCGCCCATCTTCGGTCATGAGGTGCTGCGGCAAATAGGCGATTACAGTATCCTTCGGCGCCGACACCGTACCGCGCGTAGCATTGCGTACACCTGCAAGAATCTTGAGAAGTGTACTCTTTCCCGCTCCGTTCTTGCCCATGAGCGCAATGCGGTCCTTCTCGTTTATAACAAATGAGACGTCGCTGAAGAGCGTCGTTCCCCCGAACTCAACGGCCAAGCCATCAACTGATACCATAAATATACTATTTTTTCGTTTTGAAGTGCGAAGATAGTCATTTTTTGGCATATTTCACTAACTTTACGCCAAATGACAAAAACAGTTGCAGTACAATGAAAAAACAGATGATTATGGCAGGGATTATCCTGGGAATGGGCGCAACAGCCTGTATGGGTGACAAACAAGGGCCTGAATACCCCGAAACAAGGAGAGTGGACACGACAGACGTATATTTCGGCACCGAGGTAGCCGACCCCTACCGCTGGCTCGAGGACGACAACTCCGAGGAAACGGCTGCATGGGTCAAGGCACAGAACGAGATTACGGACGCATACATGGCACAGATACCGTTCCGCCAGGCACTCACGGAGAAACTTACAAGCCTCATCAATTACGAAAAGATGGGTACCCCATCGTTAAGGAATGGAAAATACTATTTCTCGAAAAACGACGGCCTGCAGAACCAGAGCGTACTTTACGAGGCCGACAGTCTCGACGGCGAAGCCAGGGTGCTGCTCGACCCAAACAAACTGAGTGACGACGGAACTGTAGCCCTCAGTTCAATGTCGTTCAGCAAAGACGGCAAGTATCTTGCTTATGTTATATCACGCAGCGGCAGCGACTGGAACGAAATATATGTAATGGACGTGGAATCGCGCAAGGTTCTTGACGACCACATAATGTGGGCCAAGTTCACCGGTGCCGCATGGCAGGGCGACGGATTCTACTACAGTGCCTATGACGCGCCGGCCGACGGCAAGGGCCTTTCGGCCAAGAATGAATTCCAGAAGGTATATTACCACAAGATAGGTACTCCGCAGAGCGAAGACCGTCTGGAATACATGAACCCGGAGCACCCGCTGCGCTTCTATTCCGTAGGCCTCACCGACGACGAGCGTTTCCTTTGCCTGTACGAGAGCGACGGCGAAGGCAATGCCATATATGTGAAGGACCTTAAAGCCGCGAAGCCCGGGTACAAGTGCATTGCGAGCGACATGAGCAAGAACAATGCCATCATAGACAGCGACGACAAGCGCATATACATGATGACCAATGAAGGAGCGCCCAACTACAAACTCGTTGCTTTCGACATCGACAACCTCGAGGAAGGAAAGCATACCGAAATCATTGCCGAATGCGGCCACCTGCTCGAGGGTGTAAGCCTTGCGCACGACAAGATGATTGTAACGTACATGGAGAACATTGCACACCACGTATACCTTTACAGCCGCGATGGCAACCGTCTGCGCGAGATTGCCTTGCCTACAGCAGGTTCTGCAGGATTCAACACCGACAAGGAGCACAAGGAGATTTACTATGCATTCACATCGTACACATTCCCGGGAGCCATATACAAGTACGACATGGACAAGGATGAATCGTCACTCATATTCACCCCCAAGGTCGACTTCAACCCCGAAGAGTACATTACCGAGCAGCTCACATACCCCAGCAAGGACGGCACAATGGTGAACATGTTCGTCACACACAGGAAAGATATTGAGAAAAACGGTAAGAACCCTGTATTGCTTTATGGCTACGGAGGTTTCAATATAAGCCTTACACCGGGGTTCAGCGCCATGCGCATACCATTCATCCAGAGTGGCGGAATTTATGTCGTCGCAAACCTGCGCGGCGGAGGCGAGTTCGGCGAGGAGTGGCACAAAGCCGGTACAAAGTTGCAGAAACAGAACGTGTTCGACGACTTCATCGCAGCTGCCGAATATCTTATAAAGGAAGGGTACACATCGCCCGAGTATATTGCCATCAACGGTGGCTCCAACGGCGGCCTGCTTGTAGGAGCGGTAGTAAACCAACGTCCCGACCTATTCCGTGCAGCAGTACCCCAGGTTGGCGTGATGGACATGCTCCGTTACCACACATTCACCATCGGCTGGAACTGGGCCAGCGACTATGGCCGCAGCGACGACAGCGAGGAGATGTTCAAGTACCTAATCGGCTACTCACCGTTGCACACAATAAAAAACGACGGCACGGAGTACCCTGCAATAATGGTAACCACAGGCGACCATGATGACCGCGTAGTGCCGGCCCACTCGTTCAAGTATGCAGCCACCCTGCAGGCAAGCGATACCGGAGACCGCCCAAAGCTCATACGCATCGACAGCAAGGCCGGTCACGGCAGCGGCAAGCCCATAGCAAAGGTAATAGAGGAGCAGACCGACATCTATGCCTTCATAATGCACAACCTGGGTATGGAGCTTGAATAGGAAGCGGACAGGCTACAGCTGTGACAATCAAAACCGTCTCCTTGCTTGTTATATATAAAAAAGGAGATGAAAGAAGATATTGCCGGTTTCCTCTTCAAGAGAACAGAGCATCTGCTTGAGCAGTTGGGATTGTCGCAGCACATAACTGAGAGTTACGGAACAGTCATCACAAGCGGCATTGCCATCATTCTGGCATTTGCCGTGGCAGAGATTTCATACAGGATCATACTCTTTGTGGTACAACGGATAGTACACCACAAGGAGTATGCCTTTTTATCCAAGACACTTAAAGGCAACAGGCTAAGGAAGTTGGTATACATAATACCCCCTATAATTATGAACGGACTGCTGCCGTTCATGGCCGACAACAAGTCGTTGCTGTACGGCTACGCCAAACACGTCATATGGCTATGGTTCGTCGTTGCCGTCGTAATGGCAGTGAATGCAATGCTGGCAGCAGTGGGAGAATCGGCATTCACCAACAGCCGCTACCACGACAGACCAATAAAGGGATTCATACAGATAAGCCGCGTCATCGTATACATTATTGCTGTAATCGTCATAATTTCTATTCTCACAGACAAGTCACCCTTTTACCTCATAGGAGGACTGGGTGCGTTCGCTGCCGTACTCATGCTCATTGCCAAGGACAGCATCATGGGATTCGTCGGCGGGTTCCTCTTGCTCGAGAACGACATGATACGCCTGGGCGACTGGATAGAACTTCCCGGGACCGGAATAAACGGGAACGTATTCGACATTTCCCTTACCATAGTAAAGGTACGTAACTGGGACAACACCATAGCAACCATACCGCCCTACACCCTTATCAACGACAGTTTCATCAACTGGCGCGGCATGAGCGAAAGCGGAGGACGCCGCATCGCACGAGGGTACACAATGAAGCTCGACAGCATAAAGCCCTGCAACGAGACCATGCTGCGCCGGCTCGGGAAACTCGACACAGAACTGGACACATACATCGCAAAGAAGACCGAACAGTTGCAGCAAGGCAGCGTAAGCAACACCGCCAACCCCGAAGGGCTCGCCAACGGCACGGTAGACACCAATGCCGGACTGTTCCGCGCATATGCCGACATTTACCTTCACCGCCACCCCATGATAAGGAAGGACATGCTCATCATGGTACGCACGCTCGAACCCATAGAGGCAGGCCTGCCGATACAGTTCTACTGCTTCACCGCCGACACAGACTGGAGCAACTACGAGAGTATACAGGCCGAGATTATGGAGCACTTCGCATCGGTAATGCCACTGTTCGAACTGTACCCATACCAGAGCGCGGGAGCACGCGATACCGTAATAAGCGGACTGCTTGAAGGGCAATACCCCCTCGAGCGCATTGACGGCCTGCCGTACCGGACAATCAAATGACCGTTGGATATATGCGTATTTTAGAAACAGACATAAGATGTTTTTTTCGCAGGAACATTAAAAGATACTAAAATGCAATGGGAATGGATACAATTCCTATCCCTTTTGCACTACTTTTGCAGCCGCAAAAGTACAGAAAACCGTTATTTAAATAAAAAAGGTAACATAATGACCAAGATAAAAGGGAACAATGTCCTCATTACTGGCGGTGCATCGGGAATAGGACGGCTGATGGGACGCATGTCACTGGAAAAGGGTGCAAGGACTCTTATAATATGGGACATCAACGAGGCGAACATTGCCTCCACAGTAGAAGAATTCAAGAGTATAGGCAACGTCAAGGGATACAGGGTCGATGTTTCGGACAGCGACAAGGTAGTTGAGACTGCGGCGCTGACACAGAAGGAGTGCGGCAATGTAGACATTGTAATCAACTGCGCCGGCATAGTCACAAGCAATGCCACATTCGACAAACTGGGCATAAAGGAAATCGAGCGTACCATGGAGATAAATGCAACTGCGCCCATGATAATTGCACAACAGTTCCTGCCCGGAATGATTGAGCGCAACCACGGACACGTGTGCAACATCGCATCGGCAGCCGGTATGATATCGAACCCGCGCATGTCGGTATATGCAGCCAGCAAATGGGCAATGATAGGATGGAGCGACAGTGTACGCATAGAACTCAAGCAGATGAAGAGCAAGGTGCGTTTCACCACGATAGCCCCCTACTTTATCAATACCGGTATGTTCGACGGCGTGAAGTCACGCATATTCCCCATCCTCAAGCCCGAACCTACCGCACGTAAGATAATTGGCGGAATCGAGAAAAACAGGAACTTCAAAGGTATCCCGTTCGGCTACCACTTCATACGTTTCTGTCAGGCATTCTTGCCAACTTCACTTTTTGATTATATCTTTGGAGAGGTTGTCGGCATTTTCCATGCAATGGACAACTTTACAGGACGACAGAAGAAAGGGGAAATGAGAAAGTAGAAAGGAGAAAGGAGAAAGGAGAAAACTGTGAGTAAGCGAGAGGGCGGGATTTATTCACGCACACATCGAGCGAAATCAGTTTCAACGAAGTCAAATTAGAAAACTATGATCATACAGAATACACCTGTAACCGAACTAAAAGGTATCATTGAAGCGCAGCGTGCTTATTTTGCAAGCAATGCGACACTCGACCGCAAGTTCCGCAAACTTCAGTTAAAAAAGTTGCAGAAAG
>JAEIGA010019624.1_pt1 | contig 10302 bp, 8 predicted proteins | sample 9270691 | NCBI WGS metagenome assembly JAEIGA01 (sample SAMN17057246, study PRJNA624740) | gut metagenome | biome: biome; isolation source: fecal sample | host: Bos grunniens | place: China: Xizang | collected 2019
ACAGCGCTGTCTGCGGAGTACACCATTACCAGCAAGGAAATTGTGCCTGATCCGGATCATTACGGATTCATTTTCCTGTCGCATGCCGCCGTTCCTAACCTTCCGTACACCAGCGTAATGGTCAAAATCGCGGAAGGCGCCGACGAGAATACGGTTCGTGAAGCCCTTGAGGATGCGGTACCGTCGGCAATTGTGGTATCGACAGGCTCGCATAAAAACATCTCGATGGCGAGAAGCTATGCCAAGATGTTCAAAGGGATGACCTATGTATTCCCGGTGCTTGCGTTTTCGGTGGCGGCTTTGATTGTGGTTTCCACACTGAAACGCATGATCGACAAGGAACGCCTTGAAATCGGAACCCTGAAAGCGCTTGGATATAACAACCGCCAAATCCGCCGGCATTATCTGTGGTACGCCCTGCTGCCTTCCACAATAGGCTCCCTGATCGGCCTGTATGTGGGAAGATACACCATCCCGGATGTTCTGTGGGGGATGATGGTGCACAACTCCCGCTATCCGTATATGCTGCGGCCGCCCATCAGCCGTATTGCCTATGGGATGACGGTGCTTTCGGTGCTGCTGTCCATTGCAATCTGCATGCTGACCCTTCGGAGCTCGCTGCGGGAGCAGACAGCCGACCTGATGCGGCCGAGACCGCCGAAAGGCGGCACCAGGGTTCTTCTGGAACGCTGGAAATGGTTCTGGTCAAAACTCAGCTTTAACAGCAAGATGATCATCCGCAACCTGATGCGCAACAAGGGACGCACGGTAATTGTTCTGGTCGGAATTCTCTGCTGCAACATGCTGATCATTGCAACCTTCGGCCTGAAGGAGTCGCTGACCTGGTTTATGCGCCAGTATTACGGCGGCACGCTGAGTTACGAACTGCGCGTGGACCTGATTGACGGGGAAGCCGGAACGCTTGAGAGCTATCAGAAGCGCCTGAACGCCGAGAAGGTTGAGGGAATCATGGATCTCAGCGTATCGCTCCATGGCGGCGATACTTCCCGGGCGTGTCTGCTCACCGTCCTGAAGGACAACCAGACCATGATCCGCCTTACGGGAGATCAGGAGATCCTGCCCATGCCGGATAAGGATCTGGTCATCAGCCGGAAACTGGCATCCATTATGGGAATCTCCATGGGAGATACCGTCAGGATTTATTTCCCGGATGACGATGAGCCTCTTGAGATAAAGATTGCGGCATTTGCCGAAACCAATGCGGCACAGGGCATCTTCCTGAGCGAGACGGCGTGGAACAGCTGCCGAAAAGGAGACTTCCGGGTCACCTCGCTTCTGCTGCAGGGACCGGATGCCATGACGCTTCATAAAATCGATGAGATGGACGAAGTGGATGCGATCCATTACCTGGAAGATCAGTTCGCGGACGGGATGACCATCCTGGACGCCACGGCAGCCGCGTTTTCCATCCTGTCCGGAGCCGCCCTGGGGCTGGCATTTGTAATCTGTTACAATATGGGCCTGATGAACTTTACCGAGCGGGTGCGCGATTATGCGACACTGAAAGTGCTGGGCTACCACCAGCGCGAAATCCGTTCGCTGATGCTGCGTGAGAGCGACCTGACAGCCATTATCGGCGTGCTGCTCGGCATTGTGCCCGGCATCCTGCTGGTGGGCATCATTCTGCGAACCTGCGAGTTTGAGTCCATGGTGTTTGTCAGGCATGTGAGTGCACGTTCGGTTCTGCTGGCCAGCGTGATCACCTATGTTTACAGTTTGTTTGTGGAAGGGCTCCTGACCAGAAAGGTACGCGGTATCGATATGGTCGAAGCACTGAAAAGTGTGGAATGATTTCTGAATTGAACATACTTGCAAGGAGTACGATTATGAAAAAACTCATCCCAATGATTTTGTGTCTGGTCCTGCTGGTCTGTCTTCCCGGCACCCGTGCGGCTGCCGAGACGGATCTGAACCAATATGCCATCGCAAACGGAGTAGTACGTGCTTCCGCTTTCGATGATATTACCGCGCCCTGCTCCGGGACGCTTCTGCCCTTTGACTGGGAGGCGGGAGACACAGTAGGTGCCGGAACGGCAATGTTTGAAATGATGACGACAAACATCTGCGCCCCGGAAGACGGAACGGTTCGCTATCTTTTTGCCGAACAGGGCGACAGCGCGGATGCGGCGATGGCCACCTACGGCGCGGTTCTTGCCCTGGAACCCTCCGCAAAGCAGAGGATGCACTGCACCTACGAGGACGCTGCCGATTACGAAGAGAACAAGCATCTGCATATCGGCGATATGCTTTACTTCAAATCCAGCAGTGAGAAGGGCTCCGGCGTTGTGATTGCCGCGGCGGGCGATAACTACGAGGTGGAGATCGTTACCGGCAGCTTTGACGCCGATAAAAAAATGGACCTGTATAAGGATTCCGGATACAGATCCCATGATAAAGTCGGAAAGGGCAAAGTATATCTTCGGGATGACGTCACGGTAGCGGCGAGCGGAAGAATTGAGGAGATTCTCGTGGCGCAGGGGGATGAAGTGAAGAAAGGCGATGTGCTTCTGCGGGTGATGGCCCAGGACGCTGACTTCGGCGCGCAGGCGGAGGTTTCCGCACCCGCAGACGGCGTGATCGGTACGGTTGCTGTGAGTCCCGGCCAGCAGGTCTGGAAAGGCCAGCTTCTCTGCAGAGTCTGGCGGAGCGGCACCATGGAAGTGGTCGCCGAGGTAGACGAGATGGACCTTGGGAATCTGAGCGTGGGAGACCAGGTCCCGGTCACCATGGATACCGATGAATCCAGAATCCTGACGGGGACCGTAACGGAGATTTCCGCGCTCGGAACCACAAAACAGAACGCAGCCTATTATACCGTGCATCTGAGCGTGAATGACACCGGCCTGATGCTGGGGCAGAGCGCTTCGGTTTATCTGCCTTGAGGCCGAGTGAAAAAACCAGTTGCAAGGAGTAATAAAATAGTGTAAGATACCACCCGTGGCTTTTGACAAGGCTGCACTAGTCGGGGAGCCAGCGGTGCCCTGTAACCTGCAATCCGCTACAGCAGGGATGAATTCCTGACCGAGGGCTGTTTCTGTGTTGTCTGACCCCGGTAAGCAGCGTTGACGATCCGGTCCCGCGCAACGGAAACCCGTGAACCATGTCAGGCGGGGAACCGAGCAGCATTAAGCGGTGCTTTTCGTGTGCCGCGGGGCTGCCGGGTCCGAGCCGGCTGCCGGCGTAACGGGCATGGGAAGGGACTCAAGGAAAGGTGTGCAGTCTTGTCAAGGGCCACGGTTTTTTGGAGTGGAACAGGGGAGGTGAACCGTTTTGTACCAGGCGCTTTATCGAAAATGGCGACCGAAGACTTTTGATGAGGTCATCGGTCAGGAGCATATTACGGAGACGCTGAAAAACCAGGTGCGAACGGGGCATCTGTCCCATGCTTATATCTTCATCGGGACACGCGGCACCGGCAAGACGACCTGTGCGCGCATTCTGGCAAAAGCGGTAAACTGTGAAAACCCGGTTGACGGGAATCCCTGCAACCGCTGCCGCTACTGCCGCGGAATTGACGACGGCAGTATTCTGGATATCGTAGAATTGGACGCGGCGTCGAATACCGGCGTCGACAACGTCAGAGATCTGAAGGAAGAAGCGATCTTCTCGCCGGCGGCAGCGAAGAAACGCGTATATATTATCGATGAAGTTCATATGCTTTCGATGCAGGCGTTCAATGCGCTTCTGAAAATCATTGAAGAGCCGCCTGAGCATCTGATGTTCATCCTTGCAACCACGGAACTTCAGAAGGTGCCTGCAACGATCCTTTCGCGCTGCCAGAGACACAGCTTCCGCAGAATTCCGACGGAACGGCTGTCTGCCTATCTGCAGGAGATCGCGGCCCGTGAAAGCCTTCAGCTGGAGCCGGAGGCTGCTGTCCAGATTGGCCGGCTTGCCGAAGGCGGGGTCCGCGATGCGCTGAGTATCCTGGACCAGTGTTCAGCCGGAGGCAGAATTACGGTCAATACCGTGTTTGAGACAATGGGGCTTGCCGGAAACCGCAATCTGGTGGAACTGCTCCGGGTCATTCTTCGGCATGACAGCGCATCTGCCCTCCAGCTCTTCCAGCAGATCTGGCTGGACGGGAAAGAACCGGCCACCTTCCTGGGGGAACTGAACGGCCTCCTCCGCGATGTGATGATCGTAAAAGCTGCAGGCGCCGGCGCCGAAGAGCTGATCTCCGGCAACTATGAGCGTGAAGACCTGAACAGCTTCGCCCGTAGCATGACAGCGGAAGAAATCCTTCACTGTGCGGATACGATGCAGAGCGCGCTCAGCAGAATCCGTACGGTCCGAAATCCGCGGATTGTTGCGGAACTCTGTATTGTCAGCCTGTGTGATAACAGACTGGCCGATACCGTTGCTTCTCTGCGCGCAAGACTCTCAAGGCTGGAAACCGAAATGGAAAAGGGAATTCCCGTTCAGCGGCAGGCTGAAGCGCCGGCGGAATCGGCGCAGCATGCAGCTTCGGAACCGGAAGATCTGCCGGCAGCGGAGGAAAACGAACCGGCCGTTGAGAATAAGCCCCCAAAGCCCGAGGCAGTTTCGGAGCCGCCGCAGGATGACAGGCCGAACCCGATTGATCCGGACCCTGTCCCGGCAGCTTCTGAAGATGCGGTCAGCGGCATCCTGCAGGAAGCAAGGATGAAGCTCCCGATTGAGATCCGTTTTGCGGTGGACGATCCTTCCAGGTTCCGGATGAGCCTGTACAATCAGGATCTTGTTCTGGAAGCTGTTCCCGGCTTTTTGTTTGAGCGGATGAAGCGGCCTGAAATCAGGAATGTTTTCTCGGCTGCCGCACAGCAGATAACCGGCGTGCCGGTTGCGGTTCAGGTTCAGGAGCTGAAACCGGATCAGCGCTCTTTGAGAGACCTGAATGAACTGAAGCAGTTTCCGGAAGTAAGTTTTCTTTCATAAATCGGCAGATATTATAAAAGTATAGTCAGCCGCAGCTGCGGCAGCAGGGAGGTACAACACTATGGCAAAAGGCGGATTCCGCGGGGGCATGCCCGGCAGTCAGGTAAACATGATGAAGCAGGCTCAGAAGATGCAGCAGGAATTCATGAAGATGCAGCAGGAACTGGAGAACACCGCGTTTGAGTTTTCAGCCGGCGGCGGTGCCGTGAAAGCTGTCATTGTCGGGACAAGAGAGTTCAAGGAGATCACCATTGATCCCGAAGCGGTCGATCCGGAAGACGTTGAAATGCTGCAGGATCTGATCCTGGCCGCTGTCAACGGAGCATTAAAGATGGCGGATGAAAAAACGGGCGAATCAATGGCAAAACTGCAGGGAGGTCTCGGAGGGTTCCCCGGGATGTTCTGATCAAACAGAATCGCACGGTACCGGCGTCTGAAAACAGGCTGTCGCAGGTCCATTTCCCGAATCCGGGATTTCACGGACTGAGACAGCCTGTTTTCATTATAATAATATAAAAAAGATGCAGCCGAACTGCATCTTTCTGGAGGCGCCACCCGGATTTGAACCGGGGAATCGCGGATTTGCAGTCCGCTGCCTTACCACTTGGCTATGGCGCCATAATAATCTTGCGGGTTCCCCCGCAAGATGTTTGGAGCGGGCAACGAGGCTCGAACTCGCTACCTCCACCTTGGCAAGGTGGCGCTCTACCGGATGAGCTATGCCCGCATACCCCTGATAGGGGTGGTGCCTCCGGTCGGAGTTGAACCAACGACACGCGGATTTTCAGTCCGCTGCTCTACCTACTGAGCTACAGAGGCGTATCAAATTGGTGGGAACAACTGGACTCGAACCAGTGACCCCCTGCTTGTAAGGCAGGTGCTCTAACCAGCTGAGCTATGCTCCCGCGCGACAGCTTATGTATCATACCCGATTCATCTGTGTTTGTCAACCTCTTTTTTTTAGTTGACCAAACCCCTGAAGAATGATAAAATATCACAGTTTATTCCTATGCAGCAAGGAGTTCGCAGTGGCTTTTATCATTGAGTTTGAGAATGTTCGTTTTCGCTATCCGGAGAGCGGACATGACAGCCTTTGTGACATCTCAATCGGGTTTGAACCAGGAAGCTTCAATGCAATTCTCGGTCACAACGGATCGGGAAAGTCTACCCTGGCGAAACAGATGAACGGGATTCTTCTCCCAACCGAGGGAAGAGTCCTGGTTTCCGGCATGGATACTGCTGATGAGGATCATCTGCTGGAAATCCGGCAGACGGTAGGGATGGTGTTTCAGAATCCCGACAACCAGATTGTTTCAAATGTCGTGGAAGAAGATGTAGCTTTTGCCCCGGAAAACCTTGGAATCCCGTCTGAAGAGATCCGGGAGCGCGTTGACAACGCCCTGAAACAGGTCGGCATGTATGAGTACAAGATGCACGCGCCGCACCTGCTTTCCGGCGGGCAGAAGCAGAGAGTTGCCATTGCCGGCGTGCTCGCCATGCAGCCCAAAGTGATTGTTTTGGATGAACCTACCGCCATGCTGGATCCCGTCGGACGGCAGGAAGTCATATCCACCATTCATCGCCTCTGCAGGGAAAAGAATATAACCGTTATCCTGATTACGCATCATATGGACGAGTGCACAGACGCGGATCGGCTTGTTGTCATGTCGAACGGAAAAATTGTCCTTGACGGGAAGCCAATCGAGGTGTTCCGCAATGTCGAACAGATGGAACAGGAAGGCCTGGATGTGCCCGAGACGATGCGCATCCTGTACGACCTGAATCTGATCGGGGAAGAACTGCCGCCGGATGTGCTGCAGATGGAGCGCTGCGCGGAGTATATCGCCGCAGCGATGCGGACGCGGGAGCAGGAAGCATGGCAGAGATAACGGTACGGAATCTCCTGCACACCTACAGTGTGGGCACGCCCTTTGAAAAAACTGCCATCCGGGATATTGATCTGAAGATCGGCCAGGGGGAGAATATCTTCCTGCTCGGACACACAGGATCCGGGAAATCGACATTTGTGCAGCACCTGAACGCACTGCTTCAACCGACAGAGGGAGAGGTCCTGGTCGACGGAGAGGATATCAACCGCAGCAAAATCAGCCGCCGGGACATCAAGCACAGAATCGGCCTGGTGTTCCAGTACCCGGAGTATCAGCTGTTTGAAGAAACCGTGCAGGCCGACATTGCCTTCGGCCCGCGCAACATGAAACTGCCGGAAACGGAAGTGCAGGAACGGGTTCTGGAGGCAGCCGGCTTTACCGGCATCGGCGAGGAACTCCTGTCCCGTTCTCCGCTGGAGCTTTCAGGCGGACAGAAGCGGCGCATTGCGATTGCCGGTGTGATTGCCATGCATCCGGAAGTCCTGATTCTGGATGAACCGACCGCCGGGCTTGATCCGTCCGGAAGCCGGCAGATCATGGATAACATCCGCAGTTACCGTGAGCAGACCGGCGCAACGATTATTGTCGTAAGCCACGATATGGACAGTGCTGCGGAATATGGGGAAAGGCTGATCGTATTCGACCGCGGATCGGTCCGTATGGACGGAAGCCCGGAAGAGGTGTTCTCGCACCACCGTGAGCTGACTTCCATCGGCCTGAATGTGCCGAAAGCGACGGCGCTTGCATCTGCTTTGCGCGAATCCGGGCTCAGGCTGAACGGATCGATCTATACGCATGAACAGCTTCTCAGTGCGATCCGCTGTGCGGGAGGTGAGCCCGCATGCTGAAGGATATTACACTCGGTCAGTATTTCCCGGGAAATACCGTGGTCCATCGGCTGGACCCGCGTACCAAGCTGATTCTCGTTGTTCTGTATATCGTTGCGCTGTTCAATACCAGAGGCTGGGTTTCAAACGGGCTGATCCTGGTGCTGACGCTTGTCTGCATGCGGGTTGCCAACATCCGTCTCAAAAACATATTCAAAGGCCTGAAGCCGATGCTGTTCATCATCGTCCTGACGGCGCTGCTGAACCTTTTCTATACCCGCGGGACGCCGATCCGGGAAGGATGGATCATTACCTGGGAAGGCCTGGACCGCGCGGCCAAAATGATCCTGCGCATCACACTGCTGATCACGGGAACATTTCTGCTGACCTATACGACCAGCCCTATGGCGCTGACTGATGGGTTGGAACATCTCCTGAACCCGCTGAAGAAACTGAAGGTGCCGGTGCACGCGCTGACGCTGATGATGAGCATGGCGCTTCGCTTTATTCCGACCCTGATCGAAGAAACAGACAAAATCATGTCGGCCCAGCGTGCGCGCGGCGCGGATTTCGAAACCGGGAATCTGATTCAGCGGGCAAAGGCTCTGCTGCCGATTCTTGTTCCGCTGTTTGTTTCGGCGTTTCGGCGGGCGGATGAGCTTGCCGTCGCGATGGAAAGCCGCTGCTATCACGGCGGGGAAGGCAGAACGCGGATGAATCAGCTGCATTATACCGGGATTGACTATGCGGCTTTGCTGCTCGGAGCGGTACTGACAGCCGGGATTTTTGTGCTGAAGCATTTCGGAGTGTAGCGGATATGGAGACAGAAGAAAGAAATGTGATTCTCCATCTCAGTTATGACGGCAGTGCCTATCACGGCTGGCAGACCCAGAAGAACGGACGCACCGTTCAGGAAACTCTGGAGGCTGCGCTGTCTCAGGTGTGCGGTCACCGGGTGAAAGCGGTCGGCTGCGGAAGGACGGACGCAGGTGTCCATGCGCGGCACTACTGTGCAAACTTCCGTACCGTTTGCGGGATCCCGTCAGACCGGATTCCGTTTGCGGTGAACGCCCGGCTGCCGAAAGATATTGCTGTCCGGGAAGCCTGGGACGGCCCGGCGTCTTTCAATGCGATCGGCAGCTGTGTAAAAAAAGAGTATATCTACCGTATCCTGAATGCACCCATACGGGAACCGTTTCTTCAAAACCGTGTCTGTTTCTATCCGCAGAAACTGGATCTTGATCAGATGCGCCGCGCTGCGGCGGCTTTTGAAGGCACGCATGACTTCCGGGCCGTTCGTTCCGTCGGCACGGAAACAAAGACGACGGTACGTACCGTATATCATTGCCTTGTAAACAAATCGGGGGACCTGATCACGGTTTCCGTCTGTGCGGACGGGTTTCTGTATAATATGTGCAGGGCCATTGTCGGCACGCTGGTGTATGCGTCGTACGGAAAACTGCAGCCGGAAGAGATCCCGGAGCTGCTGGAAAAAGGCGACCGCCGCCTGACAGGGCCGACAATGCCGCCTCAGGGCCTTTACATGAACCGAATCTGGTATCCCGAATTTCATCTCGGTGATCCGGACGACCTTGGGCTTACGGAAAGCTGGTGAAAGCATGAACATAATTCTCGATCTTCTCCTGCTGCTGATCGTTGCGCTTTGCATCTGGGACGGATATAAGCGCGGCCTGATCGGCGGAATTGCCGGAATTTTCGCAATTATTGTTGCGCTCCTGGCCGGAAGCTCACTTTCCGACAATTACGCATCGGAAGCGGTTCCGGTTCTGGAACCCTTTGTGGACGGCTACATTGACTCCCAGAAAACCCGCAGTGCGGTTCTGGAAGAGATGGGCTACGGTTCCACAGACCTGTCTTTGGAGGACGTGCTGGAAAGTGACAGCTCGCTGCGTTATGACTATGCGGTGTTGTGCATGGAGGAAACAGGTTTCCATGAAGACCGTGCGGAGGAACTGGCAGAACGCTCAGTCCGGTATTCCGATCAGAACGGCGTGTCGATGACGGAGGCCGTTGTCAGCATTCTCTGCGATACGATCACTTATGTGATGGGCCTGGCGCTCTGCTTCCTTCTGATTCTAATTTTGCTTGTGGCGATCAGCAACATCGGCGGGCTGGTTTTCCGTTTGCCGGACAGCATGGAACTGCTCGATGAACTCGGCGGTGCGCTGATGGGTTTTGTAAAAGGCTTTCTGTACTGTGTGCTGCTGTGCTGGCTGCTGAGTTTTCTCGGGCTCATCATCGGCAGAGACACGCTGGAAAAAACCCTTTTGGCCCGGTTCTTTATGACATTCCGTTTCCTCACGAACGGACTCCTTTGAGGTTTGCAGTATAACCATTTCTGATGGCGGCGAGGTAAACATGCAGGCAAGTATGTGCTCACGCTGCGGGAAGAATCCCGCGGTCGTGTTTATAACCAAAATCGAAAACGGACAGTCCAAAAGCGAAGGACTCTGCCTGAAATGTGCAAGAGAACTCCGCATCAAACCCGTGGACGATATTCTGACCAAAATGGGGATCTCCGACGAAGATCTGGACAACCTGTCCGGGGAAATGATGAACGCCCTGAGCGGAGTGGAGGATCTCATCGGTACGGATGACAGCGACAGTGATGAGGATGACGACGGAAA
>JAEIGA010019625.1_pt1 | contig 10302 bp, 9 predicted proteins | sample 9270691 | NCBI WGS metagenome assembly JAEIGA01 (sample SAMN17057246, study PRJNA624740) | gut metagenome | biome: biome; isolation source: fecal sample | host: Bos grunniens | place: China: Xizang | collected 2019
AAAAGTGTAGCATATTTTTGTTTCGAATAAAATAATTGCCTATTGAAAACCCTGTACCGGATTGACTATAATCGTAACGACAGTAAACATGAGGTATCAAAATGAGCGAAGACAAAGAATCCAGAAAACAGGAAATCTCTGAAAAGACACATTCCTTCATCAAAACAACCCGCATCCACATGGTAAACTATACCGGGCAGTTAAAGTCTGCCATCAAGTGGGTCCTTTTTGCGATCCTTTTGGGTGTGATCTTAGGCTTTGTCGGCGCTTTGTTTTTCAAGCTTACCGGCTTGGCGGGATCATTCCGGGAACTCCATCCGTGGATGATCTTCCTTCTTCCGGGTGCAGGCCTTTTGATTGCTGTACTATACTATCACATCGGCGATATCAAAGATCCCGGCACCAACCTCGTATTCGAGTCCGTTCGTGCCAAAGAAAAACTGCCGCCGCAGATGGCACCTCTGATCTTTGTCTGTACAGTGATCACACATCTTTTCGGAGGTTCTGCCGGCAGAGAAGGTGCGGCACTGCAGATCGGCGGAAGCATCGCAACCACTATCAGCGACCTGCTTCACCTTGCCGAAAAAGACCGTGATATCATCATCATGTGCGGCATGAGTGCTGCTTTTTCCGCAGTGTTTGGCACACCGCTTGCCGCTGCCATTTTTTCGATCGAAGTCATCAGCGTCGGTATCATGCAGTACTCCGCGCTTTTGCCCTGTATCATTTCTGCGCTCGTTGCACATGGCATCGCATCTCATCTGCTCGACCAGAGCCTTGGCATTCCGGCCATTCAGATCCCGGCCTTCTCGCTGCAATCCGCACTCTGGATCGCGCTGCTTGCGATTCTTTGCGCCGTCATCAGCGTCATCTTCTGCTTTTTGATGCATCGCACCACCCAGGCAGTCGGCTATTTTTGCAAAAATCCATTCTTAAGAAATGTCATCGGCGGCGGACTCGTGATCGTCGTCACACTTTTGTATGGCACGCAGGATTACAATGGTCTTTCTATCGGACTGCTGCAGGACAGTTTTTCCGGCGGCGTTCCGTCCTATGCTTTTATTTTTAAAATGATTCTGACCATCATCACTTTGGCCTTCGGATTCAAAGGCGGCGAGATCGTGCCGTCATTTGTGATCGGTGCAACGTTTGGCAATCTGTTTGGCAGCCTTTCCGGTCTTTCACCGACGCTTTGCGCTGCCGTCGGTCTCGGCGCAGTTTTCTGTGGAGTGACAAACAGCCCGATCACATCATTGCTGATATGCTTCGAGCTGTTTGGATTTGAAGGCATGCCTTATTATCTTCTGGCGATCGCGATCAGCTATACACTCTCCGGTTATTACGGACTGTATAAAAGCCAGCGGTTCGCCTATTCAAAATTCCGGACGGATTATATCAACCGGAAGTCGGAGTGATTCCGGAAAACCCTATGATCTGCTGATCTACCCTGGTCGGCGCAAAAGAAATGGGATCAAGCATGGCTATTTTTCGCCTGTATTCATCAAGTCCGCATTTGCATGTTGCATGGAGTCTGATCCAGGAATAATCTGAAATGCCTGCCAGATCCAGCTTTTCTTTGCCCAGGCAGACAAGACTTAAAAAAGAAAGATCCGCCATACAGCAAGTCATAACCGTCCTGCCGACGCGAAGACTGTCTGCATCTTCATGCCTGATCTGGACAACCAGATTGACTTCTTTCCCATCATATTTATCCGGTTCCTCTGTGATATCCAAAAAGAAAGACAGATAATCCTGATCACCGATCACAATCGAATCTGCAGACAGATCATACGTCAGGATATTACCAAACGCTTTCTCATGATATCCCATCGGACTTTCCCAGAGATAGGCCGCATTTCTCTCCATAACCGGAAAGATACTGCCGTAAGGTTTGAGCAGGTCTTTTTCAGGAACTCTGTTAAAAATGACAAGGTCGGCATTTTTCACGCTGTCTTGCATGATCTGCCGCATGTTATTGAAATAAACAGGGAGTGTCGTCCCGTCAATCAGTGTCGTCTTACTGACGATGCGCATACACGGTGGAAAACTGTCATGCAGGTTTTCCATCAGGATATTATCTTCTATATAGATCCGGTCCGGCTGACAGGTCTCGATCGCAGAAAGACAGAAGGCAGTGAGGTCTTCACTGCCTTTGCCCTGATAAAAAACCACTTCCGTCCGAAACTCCCGTAGTTTTTCGATATCATAAGCAGCCTCTCCGTCTTCAAAGGAAAGGATCAGCGTACTGCCGCGCTTATGAAAGAAACCCTGGCATATGGTATCCTGTATATACCTGGTCTTCCCGGCATCCATAAATCCGGAAACGAGAAAGCTTTTAATCTCAGTCATCATAAAGAGCAACCAGACGTCCTTTTACACTGCCGTGTGCAAGCCGGTCAATCCCTTCGCCGATCTCTTCAAAACGAATGGTCTCGACGATCGGATCCAGTTCACCGGTTGCCATGTATTTTAAGCAATCCTCAATATCTTCCACATGACCGCCGACTGATCCGACCAAAGTCACATTCTTTGTGATCAGGGAGTATGTGTGGATCTCAGAAACATCTTTTGCCATGCCGACCAGTACAACCCTGCCGCCGTATTTTACTGTATCGATCGCATCCGCAGTCGTCACACCGCCGCCTGCATAGTCAACGATCACATCCAGTCCGACATCCGCAAATTCCTTGATGTTTGCCTTAACTTCTTTTGCGCCCAGACTGCGTGCAAGCTCCTGCGCTTCCGGTTTTCTGGTTGCAACATATACATCACAACCCTTGAGAACAGCAATTCTCATGCCGATCTGGCCAAGGCCGCCGATTCCGATGATGCCGACTTTCATGCCCGGCTGGATCCCGCCGTTTACAACAACTGCATGGCGTGAAGTCATACCTGCATCTGTAGACGCAGCTGCCTGTGCCGGTGTTACGCCTTCCGGAACCTTGATCAGCTGTTCTACAGGAGCGGTTGTCATCGTGCCATAACCGCCGTCTCTCGTATATCCCGGCGTTGTTCCATCCTTGGCATCCATGGGACATACGGCAACAATATCCCCGATCTCGTATCCTTCGACGCCTTCACCGATCTCTACGATCCGGCCGCAGCACTCGTGTCCCATGATGACCGGGACCTGAAACAGCGGCATCCAGCTTTCAAGCTCCAACGCGCCAACATCAGAATGACACAGACCGCCCGCAAGCGTCTTGATCACAACATAACCCGGTTTTGCAGTCGGATCCGGTTTCTCCACCAGTTTAAGCGGAATATTGGTACCCGTAAATTCCCATCCTTTCATCGTAACCTCCTTGTGTTTGAATTTTCAGAACAAATATGGCACTTGCATTTTTTGTGCCACAATTTAATGGAACACTTCCATTTTAATAATCATTCTTCTTTTTGTCATCAGTTTTTCGAAAATAAGTTCACAACCATTTGTTGTGCGCAAAATGTCAAAAAAACGGCTTTCGGGAACAAACTCCCAAAAGCCGGCTTTTTATATCTTCACGTGGCTCTTAGCTTATGTGATTACTCCGGGTCAATGATTCCTCTATATTCGTGTGTCGGGAATTCTTCCGGACGCGCGATGTCTACTGCTGCCAGATAAGCAGATCTGGTACACTGGTCTACCTGTCCCGGACGGATGGAATCGCCGATGATGAAGACCTTAGCATCGCCTGCTGCGGCTTTCAGATCATCGTACGGTACGGTCTTCATACCGAGCGCGAACAGTACGGTGTCTGCTTCGAGCTTCTGTACGCCGTCTGCATTTTCTACGGTTACGCCATCCGGCTCGATCTCCAGACATTTTGTCTTTGCCATGGACTTCATGCCGAATTTTTCCATTTCCCAAACAAGCGCTTCACGATACATACCGAAGGACTCGTTCGCGATGCGGTCAAGCATTTCTACAACAGTCACTTCATGACCGATCTTCTGCAGGTACAGACCTGTCTCGCAGCCAACCAGGCCGCCACCGATCATAACGATCTTCTTGCCCGGCTTGCATGTGCCATCATAGACTTCCATAGCCTGATGTGCATGCTCGATGCCCTTGATCGGCGGGCAGGACGGAAGGGAACCGGTTGCGATCATCACAACATCTGCGCCGAATTCTTTTACGAAATCCGGTGTTGCTTCAGTGCTCAGACGAACATCGATGTCTCTCTTTTCCACTTCTCTGATCAGAACGTTCTTGAAGTTTCTAAGGTCCGGTTTGTCGATGTCGACATCTGTGAAGTAAAGCAGTCCGCCAAGCTTGTCTGCTTTGTCTACCAGTGTTACTTTATGACCACGGTCGAATGCGGTGATCGCTGCCTGCATACCTGCAGCGCCGCCGCCGATGATCAGAACCTTCTCACTTCTGAGCGGATCCGGAAGAGAATCAGGGTCAAACGGCAGATGCGCGAGCGGATTGATGCGGCAGTGGCCTACATACAGTGCAAGCTCTTCGCTGGTAAACGGCAGATCATCATAGCCTTCCTCCGGGGATCCCGGGAAGCAAAGGTAGCAGCGCAGGCATCTGCGGATGCAGTCCTCTTCTCCTGCGATACATTTGTTTGCAAACTGCGGATCTGCAAGCATCTGACGACCAAGGATTGCAAAATCAATTTTGCCTTCAGCGATCGCCTGATCACACTGCTCCGGTGAGTTGATACCGCCAACAGCGCCAACCGGCAGCTTGGTGTATTTCTTTACGATCGCAGCCTGCTCGATGTTCAGGCCGTGCGGATGGAACATGGAGCTCTCTGTACCGGATTTTACGGATTCCTCATAAATACCGCAGGTTACATGTACAGAGGTAATATAATCTTCTACCCACTGGATGAACTGACCGGTTTCTTCCGGTGTAATACCGTTCGGCTGATGATCTGTTCCGTCGATACGAAGCTCGATCAGGAAATCCGGGCCGACTGCTTCACGGATCGCTTTGATGATCTGGATCGGGAATTTTGCACGGTTCTCTAAAGATCCGCCATACTCATCGGTTCTGGTGTTCATCAACGGGCTTAAGTACTGGGTAAAGATAAAGCCGTGTCCACCATGAATCAGGATGCCGTCAAACCCGCATTTCTGCATATAGGTTGCTGCAACCGCAAAATCATTTGCGATGCGGTCCATATCATCTTTGTTCATTGCGCGAACGTGTACGCCTGCAGAGTTGACACACTCAACCGGACCGATTGCTTCCTGCTCCGGTGTGAACGGTACTTTTTCCTTTCCGCAGTGAACCAGCTCTGCAAGAGCGATCGCGCCGTGGCTCTTAATGCGTGTCGCGTATTCGGAAACCGCATTGAATGTATCCATATCTTCTTCCGGTTTTGCAAAATCAAACTCTCTGAATCCCGGGATGCGGACAGCGTCTTTAAAGTTAACGTCTGTCTCACCGACGATCACACAGCCATTACCGCCTGCAGCACCGCTCTCAAGCTTACGGTAAGTAAAATCTCTTGCGTCCGGATTCTGTACGATCAGGCCAAATGCCATCGGTGCGCTGACGATACGATTTCTGTACGTCTTGTTTCCAACCTTCATCGGGCTCAGTAAATGCTCAAACTTCATCATGAAACCTCCTTCTTTCTATATTACCTTTTAGATGCTCGGGAACTGAATCTCTTTATACTTCTTCACACGTTCTGCCACAAGGTCACGTTTGCTCTTGTCCATAAAGAACCCACCCTGTGTCTCTGCGATCTCATCGCAATGGATGCCGCGGCCTTCTTCTGTCGTACGGTCGCGCTCAAGTCCGTTTTTCGCGATCACAAATTTCCACTTGCCGTCCGGTGTTTTCTCGAGGTCTCCGCCGGCACCGCATACGGTACACTCGATCGGATACTGCAGTCCCTTCCACTGCGGCTCACCAAGGCAAAGAGAATTGCTGTGGCAGTTCGGACACCATCCGTAATCCGGATCGCCCAGCCATTTGCGCTCTTCAACTGGCGTATTTAACGCCTTCATGACGTTTTCTCCCATTTCACGACAGCGTGCTACTTTTTCCTCATAAAGAAGTACCTGCGCCGGTGCCGGAACCTGTGTTGCCATATACATGTCAACGATCTTAAAGCTGTTGGTAAATGTTGTTGCCTGCATGCACTCAAGCGCCATGGACTGCCAGGATCTTGTAGAACCGCCGACAGCGATCAGTGCGCCTACACGGTCTCTCGGCTCGATCGCGCCGATCTTGGTCAGGAAAGCTGACTCATACGCCAGATTTCTGTGCATGAATTTCAAAAACAGAGAAGACGGCATCAGATCATAGGTCGGTGCGGAAAAAATAACCGCATCCTGATTCAACATCACATCCATGATCTTTTTCTTATCGTCCGCATTGTCCAAAGAACAACCGGTGTGTTTTCCCATCGACATCCCCATTGTGCAGGATGTGCATCCGTTGCAGTCAATGATCTCATAGTCCTTTAAATTGATCATTGTGACCTCTGCGCCCTGCTCCTGGCATGCCAGTAAAGCTTCTTTCAGCAAAATCTCAGAATTGCTGTTTTTTCTTCCGGCAGTGACTCCCATTACCTTAAATGCCATATCATTTCCTCCTCATATTCCTTTTCTATCTTGTAAACAAGCTGCGTTTGATGTTATCTTACCTGTATTTTACCGTTATATGCTCTCCTATCCAAGTTGCAATTTGTTGCAATCTATTGTATATTTTAGTAAACATTGATGCATTTTGTTCTTTATGATATTGCAAAGGATTCTCTTATGAAATTCACCCTATGGATGCTCATGAAAATGCTCGCTCCGTTCGATCCGGTCATCTATATCCAGTCCGAAGAACTTCGTACCATCGAAAATGTGCGCCTTTATGCTCCTGAAAGCGATACGCCGCTCATGCCTTTGTCTGAAAAAATCCTGTACGTTGCTGAAAGCACCCGGTTTTTCCCCGGACAATCATCAAGGATCATCTGTTATCACAACAGCAATTACATCCTGCTGCAGACCGATGACATCTACCGGGTCTTCAACCATATCCTGAACTATTTTGACAAGATGCAGTCATGGTATTATTCTCTTGGAACCATGATTTCCGGGCACTGTCTTTTAAAAGAGCTCTTAAACCATTTTTCCGAGGTATTAACTCGACCGCTGATGGTACTGGATGCCAGTCAGATCGTGTTGGCGTCCTCAGAAAACTTTGGAAAAGGAACGATTGACGCACGCTGGGACCGCATGCTTGATTCGGGTTCCTTTGGCATTGATATGATCGAAGAATACAACCGTCTGCACCAGATGGAAACGCAGCGAAAAGACGCTTATCTGATCCCTGCCAATCCTTTTCCTTTTCCAAGTTTTAACAGAAATATTTTCCTTGAAAATGAGTTTGTCGGCTTTATTTCCCTCATCATCAAGGGGAATTCGCTGGAGCAGGATGAAAGAGACTGGTATGAGATCGCGTGTGAGTCAGTCTTTTCATGGTTTGATCTTTATGCAGATACGAACGAACTGATCACGAAAAAAACGCTCTTTACCGAACTGTTAGAAGGGAATGTTTCTGAAAAGCAGCGGATGGAGGACGCATTGAACGCACTTGGATGGAAAAAAGAGGCTGCCAAACGTCTCTATGTGTTCTCCTGTATTTCAAGCCTGCTGAATATGAATCAGCACATTACCCGGATTCTGAATCAGCACGCCGGGACCGTTTATGCGATCACATTCGACAACCTGATCCTTGTTCTGTTAAACGAGGACAACCAGTCTCATGAATACCTGTCCTATACCTTTACGCCGCTTTTAAAAAACAGCGGGTATTATGGCGGAAGCAGCAACGTCTTTACCGATCTTACCGACTTAAAAGACCAGTTTGAGCTGGCAAAGATCGCAATGACAAACGGGCAGCCCATCCCGGGCCAGATCTATGCATGCCATGATTTTGTCCTGCCCTATGTCTTCTCCGTACTTCAGAAAAACATGAAGCTGGAGCTCTTCCATCCGGCGCTTTTAAAACTAATCGAATTAGATGACGCACACAGAGCCGACTACTACGAAGTCCTGTATGCTTTCTTAAAAAACAACTGCAACCAGACAAAAACGGCACACGCCATTGGCATGCACCGCAATTCGCTGATCCGAAAGATCAACTTCATTCAGGAATACTGTGATCTGGATCTGGAAGATTATGAGACCAGGCTGCATCTGATGCTGTCATATGAATACAGGGAGAATAACTTATCATGAAACAGTATGCACTTATCATTTTTGACCTCGACGGCACCATTCTCGATACATTAGAAGACCTGATGATCAGCCTGAATGTCGCATTGCAAAAAAACAAGTTCCCGGAACGGAGCCTTGAAGAAGTGCGTTCTTTTGTCGGAAACGGGATCGGGATGCTGATCAGGCGTGCCGTTCCGGCTAACGCCAATGATGAAATGATCTGTCAGGTACATGCTGACTTTACCGACCATTATAAAATCCACAGTGCCGACCATACCCGCCCTTATGATGGCATTCCGGCACTGATGAAAGAGCTTCATGAAAAAGGTCGTCAGACAGCTGTCGTCTCCAACAAGGCAGATTATGCCGTTCAGGACCTGTGTGCTTTGTATTTTCCCGGCCTGATCGATATCGCTGTCGGCGAAAAGGAAGGTGTCCGCAGAAAGCCGGAGCCGGATTCTGTAAATGAAGTCATCCGACTCTCAGGCATTCCGAAAGAATCGGTTGTGTACATCGGCGATTCCGAGGTCGACATCGAAACAGCAGAAAATGCCGGCATCGACGCGATCATCGTGGAATGGGGATTCCGTGACCGGGACTTTTTGATCAAAAAAGGAGCCGGACTTCTTGTCAAAAGTCCGGCCGAGTTGGCTGATCATTTGTTTTAACGGATCCACTTGTCTACCACGGTCGGCTCAGGATAACCCCAGTCCTCGTCCACGGCAGATGCGACCAGCATGAAATCATTTTTCTCAAGCGTCTTTGCCGATGCCCTGTTTTCCACCATCGTACTGGCTGTAATGATCTCGATCCCTGCTTCATTGTAAAGATAACCGATCATCATCTGAATGGCTTCGCTTGTGATCCCCTGTCCCCAAAAGCACTCCCGGAGCCGGCAGCCAACACTGATCTTATGCAGTTCCTCCCGGTATCCGTACAGTTCCAAGATCCCGCAAAACGCATTATCCATGTAGATCCCCAAAAAGATCGACTCCTCAAAGCATTCGCTATACAGTCTGTCGATCACCACATGGAGATCGTCATATTGTTTTTCAAACAAAAACGTCGGCAGGTATCTGTAAACAGCAGGATTCTGCACCAGATCGTTTAGTTCCTGCCAATCTTCCTGCGTGATCTGTTTTAATGTCAACCGCGGTCCTTTCAGATACGGTATTTCTGAAAACAAATTTTTCATTCTTTAATCCCATCTTTACAGCACACGATAGTACGGACAGATGTTTTCATAATGCCCGTCTTTCATCCGAAAGCCTCCCGGTATCGTACCAAGCTGTTCAAATCCAAGCCTTTCATACAGATGTCTGGCGTGTACATTGCTCTCTACAACTGCGTTAAACTGCAAAACCCTAAACCCGATCCTTTTTGCCTGCGCCAGACAGTCTTTCACAAGCTGCGCACCGACATGAAGCCCTCTGCATTCTGCAGTTACCGCATAACTGGCATTGCAGATATGACCGCATCTTCCGACATTGTTCGGATGCAGGATATAGAGTCCCACGATCCGCCCATCATGTTCAGCAACGCCCGTATAACTCTGCGAAGCAAAAAACGCTGCCCCACTCACTTCATCCAACAAATCCTCCTGCGGGAACGCGATCCCCTCATCCACAACATCGTTCCAGATGGCTATGATCTCAGGCAAGTCCTCCTGCCGATATTCTCTAATGATCATCTAACATTTCTTCCTTTCTCTTTTCCTCGAAGGATACCCTTTCCCCTATTAAAAAAATATAGTATACTACTGCGCATGAGTAAACATTTGACGAAAACAAGTTCATCAGCCCGGTTCAGTCCTGCTCTGTTCAGCAGTCTGCGCGGGGAACTGTTCGGTTTTTCCATTATCAATGTCATGATCTACCACTATGCCTCCAGTTTTCTGTCAGACTGTAAAGACGGCATACTGGCAGTGCCACCTTATAACATCAGCTCGATCCTGATGCATATTTGCCACGACTTTTTTTGCAGTGTAGGCGTGGAGATCTTCCTGCTGTTGTCCGGTATCGGACTGTTCTTTTCCTTTTGCCAAAGCGAAAAGATCGGGCAGTTTTACAGGCACCGTTTCCTGCGGATCCTTCCGGAGTATCTGGTCGTCGCATTCATCTACTGGTGGCTTTGCGACAC
>JAEIGA010019627.1_pt1 | contig 10301 bp, 4 predicted proteins | sample 9270691 | NCBI WGS metagenome assembly JAEIGA01 (sample SAMN17057246, study PRJNA624740) | gut metagenome | biome: biome; isolation source: fecal sample | host: Bos grunniens | place: China: Xizang | collected 2019
CACGAGTAACCTCATACCCCATCAACATCGAAATCTCCTTCAACAATTCGCGAAACTTCATGGTTGAAGTTTCCTTGTCACGCATAATACTCAGTTTATGTTGCACCAACGGGTGGTCTATCACATGTAAAGCCATAATAATATCTTTTTAGTTCGTTTTTGCAAATATACACTACTTGTTATAAAATAACAAAGCAAGATTTGCATATTTTACTTTCCACAACGACAGAAACAAAAAAACAAGAGAGCAGCTACCTTGTAGCCACTCTCTCTTTCTATAATTCGGTTATTATATAACTCTTTGGTAATGAAAATCACTTAACCAACACCTTGTTACCATTAATGATATAGATACCAGCGTTTGTAATCTTCTCAACACGACGACCTGTAAGGTCATAGATTACATTGTTCTCAGCCTCTGCTACAACAGACTCGATTGCTGTTGTTGTTAGTGCAGAATCGTACATTGTAACAATAGTTTCGTTAGTGTAGTTGATTACAGCAATGTTGTTAGCATTGTAAGCAACAGCTGTTGCTGCAATAGCCTCTTCTGTTTCTGTAATAACACCTTCGTATGAAACTGTATAATTCTTAGCCACAGGAGCCTCATTGTTGTTCATGTCAACAACAGCATCAAAAACTGTTACAGACTCGTTACCAAGCACAACAGCTGATACAGCCTCATAGTACTGGTTTGTTGCACCCTCGTCGTTTGCGTTAGCAACAGCCCAATCAACTGTCAATTCGTTTGCATCAACAGAAGCAACAAAAGCATCGCTTGCACCAACAGCTACTGTTTCATTTGCAAAAGCCAAAGAGCCTTCAAATGTACCAGCGATATAAAGCTTGCCATTCTTCAATTCCATTCCTGAAATTACATTATAGTATCCGTAACCGGCAAAAAGTTCATTTGAGAGTTTTACAGTTTTTTCACCAACTTTGGCAAGAATTGCACCTTCTTCCATATTACCGGTTCCATCATCTGTTGTTGTAAAGTTTAATGCTTCTGTACCAGCAGAAGTAGTCATAACTATTTCACCTGTTGCTAATGCTGCTACATATACATTTCCGTTCTCTACAGTAAAGTTGGTTGAAAACAATTTTGTAGCCTGGCCTGCGTTATCAGCTACAGTGAGAGTTGCAATTTCTGTTGGATTTGTAAAATCAGAATCAAAAGATATTACTGAAACATTGTTTACCACCATGCAATAAATCATAAATCCGAAATCAACGCTTATGTATTTTGCAGAAAGTGACAAATTCTCTTCAACAGCAACATTACCTGTATAATCAAATTCCACATAAACCTTTGAGCCGTCTGCTACAATTTTTTCAATAGACACACTAACAAGATCCCAAATATCCTCACTTGGAAGTGCGGCTACGTATGATTTTACAGCCAACAGTTCACCTTCTGCACTATACTTTGCGATAAATGCAGCAGTTTTTGAATCCATTTCTGTGTTAGAGATTGTCTTAGGATCACCGGTAACACCCTGAATCATTGCACCACCTGCAAAAGAACCTGCTACGTAGAGGTTGTTTTCAGCATCGGTTGTAATAGCAGTGATATCGATAGAACCGATAAGTTCGATAGCATACTGCTCTACGCCTTCTGCATTGTACTTGGCAATGTAAGCACCTGTATCCTCACCACCAACTTCATTGCCTGCAAATTCGATAGGCAAAGTTTTTGTACCGGTAACATAAAGGTTACCATCTTTGTCCATTGCTGCAGGAGAGTTCAGAGATACAGCATCACCTTCAGCAACTGCAGAGATTGATTTGCTCCACAATTGAGCATAAGTTGCGGTTGAGAACAACGCAACAGCGATCAAAAGTAAAAATTTTCTCATAAGTTAAAATTTAAGGTTAATAATATTTAGTAATAAAATCTCATTCTTTCCAATTCTCCAAGCCGGGGTTGGCCGCAACCGCATCCGAGGGGAAATGCAGTGTGTATCGTTCATCGCCCTGCTCTAAAATAAAAGTCTGTGATTCGGTTTCACTAACAGGATATACCTTTACCAATTCGGGCTGTGTCGTACGACGTAGGTCGAACCAGCGAAGTCCTTGGAAAGCAAGTTCTCTTTGACGCTCTTTGGCAATCTCTTTCCTCAGTTCGTCCTTCCCCAAAGTTTCCAACAGTGACGAATACTCATTGGCACCTTCAACGGTATAGCGTTTCTGTATCAAAGGCTTGATGTAAGCCAATGCCTCGTCTTTTTTATCCAATTCGTTTGCCGACTCAGCTGCTATAAGATAGAATTCTCCGGCGCGGAAAGTGCAACGTTCGTTATTCGGTGTTCTGCTACGGAAGCTCCATACTCTTACAAAATCTGCATTCAACTTGCTGGTATAGTATTTTCCGAGTCTTTTATCGTTGTCGTCGTGTATCTTTATAAGGTTTGAATCGGGAACAATAATGTTCAACAGCTTTGCTGTAACAACCTGTTCAAGTGCCATAATGGACTCGACCGAATTGTAGTTTGTCGGAAGCACCGATCTTGTATTGTTCAAGTCTTCAAGGTCGGGATACTTTGCAACAACTTTCTTTGCTTCGGCCAAAGCGAGTTCCCAATCTCCCATATACAATGCAGTACGTGCACGTAAAGCATTTGCCGTTGTCGTGTTGAAACGGTAATTCAAACCATTATCCCAACGTTCTACATTCAAATAGAGCGCAGCAGAATCGACATCAAGCAATATCTGTCTATAAACCTGCTCCACACTGCTACATTTCAGCACAGCATTCACGTCGGCCTTCATCTGCAACGGAATGCCACGTGTGGTTTCGGGTTCGCAATGGGTGTATGCCGGTGCATAGAGGTTTACCAAAAGGAAATGCACATAAGCACGCATCATATAGCTCTCGCCCACCAACTGGTTTATCTCCTTTTGGGTAGCCTTTGTTATATCGTTTTTATGTTCAATTATATAATTCGCTATATAGCACGAATGGTAGTACGAACGCCAATTGAAATAATACGACGACTCGTTACGGTTATAGTCGGTCCAGTTCCATACATCGAAATATGAATCATAATCAAGGCCTTCCAACGACTTGTAATCGGCAGCCATTTCGTCACCGCGCAGAATTGTCAAACCACGGTCTTCAGGAAATCTTGAATATACATCGGTCAACAAGGCTCTGTATTCTTCACCTGTTTCTGCAATAATTTTACCGGTCGGATGAATATCGAGAAAGTCATCACAACCCATAAACATCAACGCTGCAAGTATTATTGTTATATATTTCTTCATTGTTTACCTTTAATTTCTTAAAATCCTAAATTCAAGCTGAATATCGCACTCTTCGGCAATGGTGTAGCATACGGGTTACCCATAGTCTCCGGGTCAAGATAGTTTGTATAATCGCTTGCAATAACAAAGAGGTTGCGGCCTTCCAAAGCGACAGAGGCTGTACGCAAGCCGACCTTTTTCATCCAACTGTCCTCAAAGCTGTATGCCAAACGGATACTCTGACAACGCAGATAATTACATCTCTTCACCCATATATCAAGCATACCGTATGATGAATAGTTCTCATAGAAATTTATCTCGGAATCATGCACCCCGTCTTTATACATAAGTGCAGGTAAGACTGCGTCTTTGTTGCTGTCGGTCCAACGGTTGAGTATATCCCTGTTTGTATTCAATCCACGGTCATAGAACAACGGACTGTAAGTAGGCTGTACTCTTACTGTCGCACCCAGGTTGAATGCAAGGTTTATGTTCAGCGAGATATTCTTGTATTCAAAAGTGTTTATGAAACCACCCGAAACAAGAGGGTCGCTACTTCCCATATAGGTATAAAGGTCGCGTTGCTCGGCTGCATTCATCTGCGAAGCACCATTCTCATTCAAATTAAAGAATTCTTTTGCCGACACGGCACGTCCGTCCTTTGTCTTATAAAGAGGATAACCTGAAGCATCGAGCCCAGCAGTCTTGTAAGCAAATATGGCACCTACAGGGTAGCCCTCGCGCGATGGATATGTTGCATTTTCGGCAACACTCTCCTGAAGCACCTTATTGCTGTTGTAACCAACATTTATATTGGTTGTCCAAATGAAATTACGAGTGTATATATTGCGTGTGGCAAGGCTCACCTCAACACCCTGATTCTCCATACTTGCCCAGTTTATTGTGGTAGAAGAGAATCCTGTTTCAAGAGGCAACATACGCATACCTATAAGGTCGGTACTTCTGCGGTAATAATAATCGGCAGTAATGCTTATCGCTCTGTTCAACAGCGCAATGTCTATACCGGCATTCACATTCTTAGTCTTTTCCCAACGAAGGTTCGGGTTTGGAGCAGTCTCGGCAATTATGATATCCTCGGTATAACCCGGAAGTATCTGTGTCTTATCGAGTTTTCCTATAAGATAAGGCGATGTATTCTTGTCGATGTTTCCTTGGATACCGTACGACAATCGCACTCCGAGGTTATCGATTGCGTCGGCATTCTTCATCCACTCCTCTTCCGTTACTCTCCATAGTCCGCTTACAGAATACAAGGGCAAGAAACGATATTGCTTTGCAACACCAAACACGTCTGAACCGTCAAAACGGATACTTCCTCCAATGGTATATCTTTCCTTGAATGTATATGAGGTTGTAGCAAAGAACGACGCGAATGCATTTTCGGTAAATGTTTCCGAGCTCAACGGGTGCGATTCGGCAATATCCTGTGTAGGGAATATAACCGGCAATGTAGTCAATGTACGCGGGTCATAGCCATAAGCTACTGAATAGTTTGTTTCGGCCTTCACACGACGCAATTCACTACCAAGCATAACCTCAAACTCATGGTCTTCATCAAATGTTTGACGATACTCCGCCATTGTTTTCCACGTCCACTGGAAGGAGTTGCTGTGGTTAAGTTTATGCATACCGCCCTCAGGGAGATAGGTCACCTTATTATAGCGTTTGTCATACTTTTCGTATCGCATGGCATAGCTATCCTCTCCTGCATAGCGGTCGAGTTTGTAATTGTCGTACTGTAATCCCAATTGCGAAGTAACCTTGAAGATATCTTCGTAATTGAATACAGCATCAAAAAGCGCCATCATCGAATGGTCTGTACGCACATTTGATGTGTTGGCACGCTCTTCCATTATATTGAAATCGAGGTCGGTATCGGCACGTCCTTCAACATTCTTGTCGTATGCATAATTTCCGTCAGCATCATACACTGTCTGGTACGGGTTGGCTATACGCGAATAATATATAGGATTGGTAAAGCTGTTGTAGTCGGTAAGATAGGTATTCTGCTTACGTTGGTTTGCATAGGCCGAAGCACCGAGTTTCAAGAAACGGTTAATACGATAATCGGTTTTCAATGTGATATTAAAACGGTTGTTTCCAACACCCTTTACATTACCCTGCTCGTTGTTATAACCGACCGATGTATAATAGTTTACCTTTTCTGTACCGCCCGATATGCTCACATTATACTCCTGACTGAATGCGTCACGCATGAGAATATCGTTCCAGTCGGTGTCTATTGTCTTCAGTGCATTTATTGCCTTTTGGGCTTTCTGCGACAAAGCATTCCAGCCACCAGTCTTATATGCATCCAATTCGCCGTATTCGTTAAGCAATTGGGCTACAGAACCTTTGCTGTCGCGATATGAGAATGCGGAAGTCAAGAGATCAAGCTCCAGCCTTACCTTCTCGGCAGAATTGAGCATATTCAGACGGTCAAGATTCACATTCGGGTTTACGGTCAGTTTTGTTGACACGTTGATCTGTGCCTTGCCCACTTTACCCTTCTTGGTTGTAATGATGATTACACCATTTGCCGCACGCGCTCCATAAATGGCTGTTGCAGCAGCGTCCTTTAGAACTGTGATATTCTCAATGTCCGACGGGTTTATACCTGCGATTGATGTCTGATATATATTGTCAATATCCTTCAACTCTTCCATTGCCGGAATGTCAGTACCCTCCAAAGGCATACCGTCAAGTACCCACAACGGGTCTTGAGTACCGCACAACGATGCCGTACCGCGGATTCTTATCTTAACAGGGGCTCCGGGAGCACCATTGGAAACAACTGTGGAAAGACCGGCCACCTGTCCGGCAAGTGCCTGGTCGATATTTGTTATTGCGCCTATTTTACCTTCGGCTATATTAACCGTTGCTACTGCCGATGTCAAACGTCTGCGCTCGATGTTCTGATAACCGGTTACAACAACCTCGTTTATCTTGTTTGAATTTGAACGGAGCACAATTTCGTATTCATCCTGCTCTTTGCTTATCTTGACAATTTCTGTTTCATAGCCGATAAAGCTGACAGAAATCTCTTCGGCATCACCTGGTACGTCAAGAACGAATTTACCATCAAAATCCGTAGCTGTTCCATTTACGGAATTGTCATCGTCCTTTAACTCAACCTTTACTGTAGCACCCACAAGAGGCGCTTTGTCAAACTCTCCGTCAAGGACAGTACCTTTTATTGTCCACTCTTGAGCGAACAATGAAAGAGGCAAAACAAGTAATATAAATATGTATATGTGTCTAATCATTCTTTCCAATCGTTATTTAGGTAAATCAAGAGCATCGTGTATGCGATTAATCATGTCCTGATAGTGCAACTTGTTCTCTTTGCTTGCTGTGTTTTCTTTTCTCTTCAACAGTTTCAGGATTCTCATCAATTCACCTCGTTTTACGCTTATTGCATCGCTTGTGCGCTCAACCTGCCCCGAACTGAGTTTCAATGTACGCGGTGCTGACGACAAGCCACGTTGTATCATTGATTCTTCGCAACAGAAACATCTGTTTTCGGCCTCGTTTAACAAATGATGTTCATTATACATGTCCGACAGGTTCTTATTGAGTTTCAAGCCCTGTCCTTCGGCAGCTGCGGTTATAAGGGCATCGACATAGCTCTTTTGCAGACTACGTTGCATGACATCGAGTTTCTTGCCTTTTTTGGTCGGTGCAAAAATGTGGTTATGCAACATATCCATCATTTCATACACGGTAAATGCATCATCACCGTTCTTCTGCTCATTCTCAAGCATGCGCATTATGCGCTCGTTGTGCAACAAATCCCACAATACATAATTCTGCTGGTTGCGCAAGAAGAGATTTGGATGCTCCTCTATCACACCGATAGGAGTGTTACGGAGGAAATAGGTATAATCGGTCACCTCTGCCTCAAACAACCATTCAGGATATGAAAGAACATCGTCAAGCAAGAATTGTACAGCATCTTTCTGACGCGCTTTCTCGACAAACTGATAGGTCTTCAGGGTATCACCGACAATTGTATTCTCCAGGTATATGCCACCGACATTCGCCATTACATGATAGTGATACAGGCTCCATTGGAAAAGCACACCTGAATACAATTTCGCAGCAGCATCGTATGTCTGTGACGGCTCGCCGGTTGTTGTCCACTCTACAATATTCGGAACAACTCTCTTCAGATTCTCTATACCCAAACGGGCTGCCTCCATGGCGTTATCTCCCAAATCCTCACTCATGGCACGAGGGTCTATAGCTGTTCGTGCCGATTGCGTTTCGCTGTATCGGTATAACGGTTCATTGTGCTTTTGCAACAATTTCTCAAGCTCAACCTTTGCGACCTCTTCATTTGGATACCAGCGATAGCCCCACTCTATTGCCATCATGTCGTAGGGGCCTATATGAGGTGACAAGACACTGACATTATCTTCAGGCTGAGCTATATAGTTGAAACGGGCATAATCCATAATAGAAGAAGATGTACCACCGATTCTTGATGTAAAGGTTGCTGAACGCAACGAATCGACAGAATAAGCGGCTGAAGCTCTCATATTATGACGTAATCCCAATGAGTGACCAACCTCATGGCAAGCCACAAAGCGCGCAGCATCACCCATAAGGCTGTCGGGTAAATGGTGAGAACGTGCAGCAGGGTTCACTGCGGCTGTCTGTACAACAATCCACTCTTTCAAAAGCATTTGTACATTATGCCACCATATAATATCGGCCTCGAGGATTTCTCCCGAACGAAGGTCAATTGTCGAAGGACCCATTGCATTCGACTTTGTCGAAGCGGCATGAGTGAGAACAGAATACTTCATATCATCGCCCTCAGCGGCTATGCTGTCGGTGTATTCTGCAACCTGAACAGCATTCTTGAATCCGGCTCTCTCAAAAGCAACATTCCATTCAAGAATACCCTTTTCGATATATGGCATAAGCTTGGCAGGCATAGCCTTATCGACATAGAATACTATTGGTTTTACAGGCTCTACAAGTTCACCTCTCATATATGCTTCCTTGTCGCTCGGTTCCAAGCGCCAACGGGTTACATAGCGTTTGTGCTGTACCGATTGCTGTTCGTCGGTATATCTAAGGTTTGAAACAGTAAAATAACCAACCCTGTTGCTCTCCTCACGGGCCATCATCGGAGTTTCGGGCAACAATGTCAATGTCGAACTGACAACAGAGGTTACATTAACGCTTGAACGGCCTTCAACCACTTTGGTTGTAAGTTCTGCCGTTGCTGTCAAATTGTTTTCAAAAGCCTTTATATCAATGATACGTGAAAGATTAGAGATGGCATTTGTTCCTAAATTGATATTGTAGAACAGGTCGTTCACACAACTGTTTGAACCGTTAAACAAATCGTTCACTTGAAAAACGACAGACTGTTTTTCGGGTGATACGGCATCAATTTTTATGCGTGCGAGAATAGGGTTCACATAATTATCCTCAACAGAAGCCCTTATTGCATCTTCTGAAGGCACTTCGGGTGTTACTCTCTGCTGACGTATGGTCACATTCTTAAAAAGAGTATCGACCGCAAAGGTAAGAGATTGGTTCTGATAAACGATACCCTTGTTTACTCCCGCATCGTTAAGTTCGCGCTGAACCTTCTGTAAACGGTTTGTCACAAGAAACTCGCGACCCATCAGCTCTACAGGCATTTCCAAATAGAATGTATCTCCCTTACATATAACATTCATAAGGGATTTACACTCAAAACTCTCTTTACCTGTTATCTTGGTATATATTGAATCACTCTTTGTCTTTGCAACCTGCAAAGTATCGTTCTGCGATTTTACGGCAGCAACGCCTTCCGACATTCCAAAAATGGAAAGCACAGCTACAAAGGATAAGAAAAATCTGTTTTTCATATACTCGATATTATCGTTTTTATACAATTTCAGCATTTACACTTTCAGTTTGTTATGCACAATTCTGAAATAATTTGCAAAATTACTGAAAATTAAATGAATAATAAAACGTTTTAATTTAATTTTATAAACAAATACCACTTAGTATAATTATATGTATAATAATATATGGCTACCACACCATATAGGCGGGTAACCATATACAAGACAAAAGCAGAATTGTTATATCAGAGATTCTTGTAGAACTCGACTACCGCTTCTATTCCCTTGCGGAATATGTCAAGATTGAAATTCTCGTTTGGTGAGTGTATTGCATCACTCTCAAGACCAAAGCCCATGAGAACGGTCTTTATGCCAAGAATCTTTTCAAAATCGCTTATAATTGGAATACTTCCACCACGACGCACTGCAAGAGGTTTCTTACCGAAAGCCTTCTCAAAGCCTTTTTCCGCTGCTTTATATGCCGGCAATGTTATTGGACAGACATAACCCTGTCCGCCATGCATAGGTGTTATCTTCACCTTTACGCTGTCGGGTGCAAGTGATGCAAAATAATCGACGAACATTTGCGAAATCTTCTCATGGTCCTGGTGCGCCACAAGACGACACGACAGCTTTGCGTATGCCTTTGAAGGCAATACGGTCTTACTACCCTCGCCTGTATATCCACCCCAGATACCGCACACATCAAATGCAGGACGACAACTGTTGCGCTCCAATGTCGAATATCCCTTTTCGCCACGCAAGCCGTTCACATCAATTGCAGCCTTATATTTCTCTTCGTCAAAAGGTATTGAGGCAAGCATGTCACGTTCCTCTTTTGAGAGTTCTTCAACATCGTCGTAGAAGCCGGGGATTGTTATGCGTCCGTCAGCGTCGGTCATTTTTGCTATCATTTCGCAAAGCACTGTTATTGGGTTTGCCACAGCACCGCCGAAGTGTCCCGAATGCAGGTCGCGATTAGGGCCTGTAACCTCTACTTCCCAATATGCAAGGCCACGCAAGCCAGTTGTGAGCGACGGCAGCTCTGCACCGAGCATACTTGTATCGCTGACAAGAATAACGTCGGCCTTCAGCAATTCCTTGTTTTCTTTCAAAAAGGCATTGAGGCTTGGCGAGCCAATCTCCTCTTCACCCTCAAAAATGAATTTGACATTGTGTTTCAGC
>JAEIGA010019628.1_pt1 | contig 10301 bp, 12 predicted proteins | sample 9270691 | NCBI WGS metagenome assembly JAEIGA01 (sample SAMN17057246, study PRJNA624740) | gut metagenome | biome: biome; isolation source: fecal sample | host: Bos grunniens | place: China: Xizang | collected 2019
AAGACCACCTACAGTCTTGGACAGTATGATGATTACCGAAGTTTCCCCCGATTCTCATCAAGTTGCTCTTTTGATAAAACATTTCCCCAAAAAAGTCAAGCACTTTAAAAACTTTTTTAAACCCACAAAAAAAATGCCGACCATCAAGCCGACATTTTTATTGAATAAACAATATACTGATTACTTATCTCTCTATATCCCCATATTTGCTACATCCTCTTAAATCAATTGGATCAGGAAGTTTACTTACATCAGCAACCTTTTCTCCTTTACGAAACTTAACCTGAGTAGGACTTGCACCCTCCTCTTTTGATAACCATACAGACTTACATCCACTAAAATCAATAGGTTCAGGAAGATTACCCTCAAGTATAACTTCAGCACCATCCTTAATATTTAAATTTTCAGCTTCACTTAAATCACAAGAAGACAAATGAATTTCACTTTCTTTAGATTTATTTTCTTTAGCAAGTTTTTTAAGAATTTTTCTTCCAGATTTATTTTCTTCAACAAGTTTTTCAAATTTCTTTGCACGAATTCTCTCTAAAGCTTCATCACTTTTTCTTTTATTTTCTTCACTCATCTTACTTCTCCCATATATTACGTTTAAACCAACGTTTTTTTGCAACGTATAATTCATTGTATCATATTTTTTTCAACTATGCAATAAAATAGTTAAATCAAATAGTTCTACTTCATAAGCATTTTACATTTCTAATTCTTAATATATCACAAAAAAACGTTCCTTTTTTGACAACTATAAAAACACATCTCAACTTCTTTATCTACCGCCATTTTTCAACAAAACTCAATTTTTCACTATTTTCTAAAAAAAACACCCATAAATAAATCAGCAATGGGTGAGATAAAGTGCGGTGCTTGAAGTGAATTTGCGAGTGCGGTGTACAAAACGAGGTACATAAAGGAGCAAATTCACAATAATGACCGTGCTTTAGCACACCCCCACCCCACTTATAAACTGAGGAAGATGGCCGCTATCACCACACTAATCACCATCACCGGTATCGACCAAATTAAAAATCTCACAAAACTAATCGGATGCCCTTCTCTAGCAGCAATACCTGCCACAATAACGTTTGCAGATGCACCAATAATAGTACCATTACCACCAAGACAAGCACCAAGAGAAAGCGCCCACCAAACAGGCATCATCACCTCACGACCACCAACAGCTTCTTCCATTGCTTTAAGAGTTGGAATCATAGTTGCCACAAACGGAATATTATCAACACAAGCAGAAAATACTGCAGATACACTAAGCACCACATAAACACTCTTTTTAATACTACCACCAGTAACTTCCACCAAATAATTACCCACTTTGGATAAAAAGCCTGTTTCTTCAAGTGCACCTACAATAACAAAAAGTCCGCAGAAGAAAAAGATTGTAGTCCAATCCACACGATTAAGCACATCTTCAATTTGCTCATCTGCCTTTCCATGAGGTTTACCAAAACTAAATAAAAGGAGTATCAAACCTGCACCAAGCAGAGCAATAAATCCATTTTCAAGCCCAATATGCTCAGCAGCAACAAAGCCTGCAATCACAAAAAATAAAACAAACAGCGCTTTCCAAAGTAGTCTAAAATCAGTAATAGAATCTTTTTCATTAATACTCATAACCAACACACGATTACGCATTGTTGTCTTCAAGCTAGGTCCCCAAAAATAGGCAAACATGGCCACAATCACCAAAAGAATAACCAATACCACTGGTGCCAATTTAAACAAGAAATCTGTAAAGCTCAACCCCAAAGCAGAACCAATCAAAATATTTGGAGGGTCTCCAATAAGTGTAGCCGTACCGCCAATATTAGAAGTAAAGATATTAAGCAACAAATATGGATATGGATTAACTTCCAATTTACGAGTAATTTGCATTGTAACAGGCACAATCAATAATACTGTCGTAACATTATCAAGAAATGCAGAAAAAACAGCTGTAACCAACCCAATTACAATTAAAATACCCAAAGGATTAGCCTTAACTTTTTTCGCTCCCCAAATTGCCACATACTGAAACATACCAGACATCTCTGCCACGTTAATAATAATCATCATACCCACAAGCAAAGAAATAGTATTAAAATCTATTGCAGAAATAGCAACTTTTTGCGATAACACACCAGACATAACCAAAAATGTCGCAAGCATAATGGTAATCACCGCTCTATTAAGTTTTTCTGTAAACAAAAACAGATAGCAAATTCCCATAGTAAGAAGAGCAATAGCTTGATGTGATAAACCAAAAATTAAGTCCGTCGAATGCATAATAACTTCCCTACATAAAGTGCACAATATATATATAAACTGAAGAAACAACAATAGTCAAAAGCATAATAGGCACTGACCATATTAAAAACTTGATAAAGTTCAAAGGATGCCCTTCCCTAGCCGCAATACCAGCCACAATCACATTCGCAGAAGCTGCAATTAAAGAACCATTACCACCAAAGCAAGAACCAATAGATAAAGCCCACCAAACTGGCATCATAGCCTCACGACCACCCAAACTTTCTTCCATTGTCTTCAATAAAGGTATCATTGTCGCCACAAAAGGAATATTATCAATAATTGCCGATAAAACAGCAGAGCTCCACAAAATCAAGAATGTAGCTTTCTTAATGCTACCATCAACAAGCCCTAAAGCTTTATGACCAAGCATCTCTAACACTCCAACTACTTCCAACCCATAAACAAGTGCAAAAAGCCCCGTAAAGAAAAAGATAGTAGTCCAGTCCACAAGCGAAAAAGCATCTTCAACATGCTTATCCCTCTGACTATGTGATAAACCAACAGTATAAAGCGCTAACAAAACAGAAGCACCAAACAAAGATATAGTACCATTTGCAATATGGAAATTCTCACCAACAATAAATCCTGTAATAGTAATACCAAGCACAATCAAAGATTTCCAAAGCAAAGCAAAATCTGTAATACAATTATACTCATTTATATTCATAACTTCTTTCTTTGCTTTAGCAGTAGCAGTCATTTTTCTACCAAAGAAAAAGTCAAAAATACCAATTAAAATTGCCATATTAATAACAACAAGAAGTGTTAACTCTCTCACAAAATCCATAAAACTAAGACCAAGAGCTGAACCAATAATAATATTAGGTGGATCACCAATAAGTGTAGCAGTACCCCCAATATTAGAAGCAAAAATCGCCATCATCAAAAACGAATAAGGTTTAACCTTAAGCTTACGAGTAATCTCAATAGTTACAGGCACAATCAACAAAACAGTTGTCACATTATCCAACAATGCAGATAAAACAGCTGTAACAATACCAATCATCACAAGCAAACCACGAGGGCTAGCCTTCACAATTTTAGCAGACTTAACTGCCGCAAACTGAAAAGCACCAGATTTTTCCATAATACCAACCATAATCATCATACCGATTAAAAGTGCAATGGTATTAAAATCCACCCCATCTATTGCCTGAGAATAAGTAAGCACACCCAACAAAATCATTGCAGAAGCACCAAGCATCACTACAACTGCTCGATTCAACTTCTCGGAAAACAAAACAACATAGCTAAGAATTAACACAATACTAGCAACAATCGCTTTGGATATACCCAATAACATAAAAAGCTCCCTCAAATCTCAAAATCTTTTCCCAATATAAACACAACTTCCAAATAAATAAACACTATTTTTCACTTTTTTAGCAAAAAAATATATTTTAACAAAAAATAATATTGACAAAATGCCAAAAATGAAATACAACGTCCATAACCAAATTATATTTTTATGATACACATTAGTAAATTAATCCCCGGAATTTCGGAGGTTGTCCCTCATCTATATGATGAGCTGACACAAAAAGAAGTGTTTGAACCTATGTTCGAACAAATGCTCTCTAGCGTTGAAAAGGTTGAAAGACCAGTCTTCGTACACATGTTAGGTATCCCTGGATGCGGTAAGTCAACATTCGTTAAGCAAAACAAGAAGAAGTTCGAGAACTATCTTGTGATTAGCTTTGACGCTATCATGGAGGCACTTCCTCAGTACCACGAAGATGTTCAGAAGCTTGGCTCTATCGAGGCTTTCAAACAGTGGGAAATCCCTGCTCGCGTTGCTGGCTACGAACTACTTATTCGCGCCATCAATAAAAGAGTGAACATTTTGTTCGACCATGGTGGCTCACCTGCTTGCCACGTAGAACTGCTGAAAAACGTCAAGAAGTACTGTGGGTACAAAACTGTCATGTACGAGCTCTCTTGCAAGCTTGACGAGGCCATCAAGCGAACTAAAATCCGTGAGATGTATACCAAACGTCATACCCCGGAAGAGATGATTCGTCAGCGCTATCAACTCTTGAAAAACAGAGGCTTCGAGTACATGAAAGAAGTAGATGAGTTCCACGTCGTGTCAACTTCAAGACACTTCAATCAGTAGTCTATTTACACACAAAACACCCCTAGCTACAATCTAGAGGTGTTTTTTATTTTAAGGTATTAAAATCCTTTTTTTAACCATCTAAAAAAGGATAAACTAAAATGATATATGCCTACATCCGCATCTCAACCGACCGCCAAAATCAAGAAAACCAACAATACGAAATTGAAACATTTACCACCCAAAACAACATAAAAATCAACAAATGGATAAAAGAAACAATATCATCCCAAAAAAAACTAGAAGATAGAAAATTAAACAATTTATTAAAAAAACTCAAACAAGGAGACATCTTAATAACAAGCGAAATATCTCGCCTCGGACGTAACCTCATGCAAATAATGAGCATCTTACATCATTGCATGAAAATCAATTGCCAAGTCTGGACAATCAAAGATAACTACCGCTTAGGCACAGACTTACAATCCAAAGTATTAGCTTTTGCATTTGGCTTATCCGCAGAAATAGAAAGAAACCTCATCTCACAACGCACAAAACAAAGCCTCGCCCGCTTACGTGCTGAAAACAAACAACTCGGACGCCCCAAAGGCTCAATACATAACTATAGCAAATTATCCGATAAAGATAATTTAATCAAAAAACACTTACAAGAAAACAAATCTAAATACTCCCTCGCCAAAAAGCTAAAAGTAAGCTACTCCACCCTATACCGCTACCTAAAAAAACATTATACAGATTGAAAATATTAGCCCTTCCCATTTACAAAGATATTTTAATCATAACTATCAGATGCTCACAAATGCAGTGAAAACATCATTGTTTAGTGATTTATCTTTTTCCTCATCAAAGCAATTATGAGTGATACAAATATTAGTAATGGCAAAATATAATATAAATAGCTAAAAACTGTTTCTAAAAAACTTTCAGAATAGTCAATAATAAAGCCGGATAAAATAAATAAAATTGTTCCTAATATTACAAAATATGGTATCCAACCAATAGAAACTAAATAATATGATATATTGGGATAATTTTCTATTGTTTTTGAAATAAACTTTGGAGTTCTACTAAAATAAAGCATTATTGCGCAACAAACAAAAACAAAGAATAAAATGTCTGTAATAAATTCATATTTAAGATAAGTGAAAGGAGTTTCTAAAATTCCATATATTCCCCCCCAACAATAGAGCCTCTTTTGACCATAATTTCATAATTTTAATCTCCTAAAAACAATGTATTTCTCTAACACATCTACTCAGTTTATTTTTTTCTAAAATTCTTATAAGTGGCAAAAGCTAAAGAACAAAACAAAATTACCAAATATGTATAAGATACAACTTCCAAATATTTAACAGGCGCTTCAGGTAATTTATCACCATTATATTGAGCCAAAGCTGTTTTATATCCATAAATCATACCAGGAATTGTTATAAATATAATAGAAAAATATTGAGCACATCCTAAAGCCTGTAAATAATTTGCACTTTTAATGAATTTATTGTTAAAGTTTGTTAGAAAAATATACTCTTTTTTAAAGCACAAAACCAATAACAAAGCAACCAAAATTCCACTACAAATCAAATTTAATACTTCAAAGAAATAACCATTACACATAAAAAGTAAATAGGAGATAATAAAGTAAAATCCACCCAAGATTAAAACCTGTTTACCAAATGTTTTCATATCCATTATCTCCTTATCTATTACTAATTTTATAAATCTATATCACTTATTTTTTACGTTTGCAAGTATCTTTAAGTGTCTGCTGTGCTATAAATCCAAATTTTCCAGCATTAAATCCTTTATTCCAGTTTTTTGCTAGAGGATTTTGTCCAACAAATAAATCTACTACAAAATTATCTGTTTTTACTGGATTTTTTACATTTGACATTTTGTATACTTCAGTTGCTCTACGAATAACTCCTTGAGGAGTACAATCGTTATTATACTTAGACTTTGAATTTCTTGGCATTTCATTTCCTTTCAAATAAAATTAACACAATGATAGCGCTATCAATTACCATATAGGAATTGCAATATATATTCGCAAGTGTATTTTGCATTGTATATGTATTTTTATTAGAATTAAATACAAAAAAACAAACAAGTTGTAAAATTTCTTTATTATAATGTATAAACCTATTAACAATCGTTAATTATATGTTTGGTTAAAAAACTCTCAAATCATAGAAATATTAACACAACACAAAGATATTTTAATCATAACTATCAGATGCTCACAAATGCTGTAGAAAATATCAGGATGTAGAAATTATATCATCATTGTTAATGTCCTTTTAGAACCTCAACTTCTTTGGCTAATTTGTTTATTGACTTTTTTATAAATTCATTATAGACAGATAGTCGGATAAAGATGACGGTAAAGAACTTAAAATATGAACAAATTGCAACAAACATTGGGCTATACATTCAAAGCCCCTCACCTACTAAAGCAAGCGCTCACCCACTCTAGCTTTACTTCTGACATACACAAAAATTATGAAAGATTAGAGTTCTTAGGCGATAGAATATTAGGTGTAACCATCGCAGATATGCTATGCCAAACTTTTATGGACGAACCAGAAGGCAGTCTTGCTCGTCGCTTCACTCATTTGGTATGCAAAGAAACTGTTGCAGAAGTTGCCTTAAAACTAGGCTTAGATAAACACATCATCACAGCAAACCCAGAAATAAGAACTCAAATAAATGTATTATGTGATGTAGGCGAAGCAATAATCGCCTCAATATACCTAGATAGCAAAAATATGCTAACAGCTCAAGAATTTATCAAAAAACATTGGCAACCACTATTAAATGCTAATACAGAACCAATAAAAGACTACAAAAGTATGTTACAAGAATATAGCCTTGGCCTAAAACTATCACTACCACGTTATGAATTGGTAGAAAAAACAGGCCTAGAGCATAGTCCAACATTTGTAGTAAAAGCTATAGTAAATACATATCAAGCCAACGGCACCGGCAAAAACAAAAAACAAGCCGAACAAAATGCCGCAGAAAATTTATTAAAAATCATGGGAGCTACTAATGTCTAATCAAGAAACAAGATGTGGTTTTGTAGCATTATTAGGTGCTCCAAATGCCGGAAAATCAACCCTAACAAACAATTTCATCGGCTCAAAAGTAAGTATTGTATCGCCCAAAGCCCAAACAACAAGAACCACTGTTAAAGGCATAGGCATATGGAACAATGCTCAAATCATCTTTTTAGATACCCCTGGTATCTTCAAACCAAAACGCAGATTAGATAGAGCAATGGTTGCCTCTGCATGGACTGGTGTTGGAGATGCAGATATCGTTGCATTAGTTGTTGATGCCAAACGTGGATTTGACGAAGAAACCAAAGCCATTATTGAAAAACTAAAAGAAAACAAAACAAAGGCTTTGCTTGTACTAAACAAAACAGATATCGTAAAAAAAGAAAACCTATTAGAGCTAACCCTTCAATTAAACAATGCTTATAAATTTGAAGAAACATTTATGATATCCGCTCTAACAGGTAATAGTGTTGATGATTTTTATGATTACCTATCAAATAATCTACCATTAAGCCCATGGTACTACCCAGAAGACCAAATGTCAGATATGCCATTGAAATTATTGGCAGCCGAAATCGTAAGAGAAAAACTCTTCTTATACCTAAGACAAGAAGTACCATATGCCCTAACTGTAGAACCAGAATTATGGGATAGACGTGAAGATGGTTCTGTTAGAGCAGAAATGACTATTTATGTAGAAAGAGATAGCCAAAAACAAATTGTACTAGGTCAAAGAGGCTCAATGATTAAAAAAATCGGCCAAACCGCTCGCAAAGAACTAGAAGACTTGCTAGAAGATAGAATTCACTTATTCTTATTCGTAAAAGTACGTGAAAACTGGGGCGAAGACAAAGCCCGCTACGAAGACTGGAACCTAGACTTCAAAGCTTAAAAAGCTATCCTCCTTGAAAAGCTAATAATAGCGATTATATATTCTCCACAAAGCCCATAAATAATAAAGCAATGGCTTTGGATAGTTGGCATGCTGGAAGCGAATTTGCGACTGCAGTGTACAAAATGGCGTACATAAAGGAGCAAATTCACAATCATGATGCCTACTAAACAAAGCCCCACAGGAGAAATAAAATGGAAACATACTTATTCATAACCCTAACCTTCATCTACATCCTAAGTCTAATATTCCTTCCCAAATATATGCAAAAAAGAATATGGACAGTTGCATATATTGCAGCATTCGGAATAACCTGTGTCGCAATATATTTCATCAAAGACTATGCCACAGATACATTGATGAAAGTGGGAGAAATAAACTGGTACTATATTTTATATGTATTCGGCTCAATAAGCATAATATTGGGTATAATAAATTTATGGATGTATAGAAACGAAATCATAAGCTTATTTTTAGAAAGTGATGATGACTAAAACATATAAAAAAAGGCCCCGTCACCCAAAAGAGATCAGAGGCCTAGCACTTCTAAATAATACGGGAATTAAAATCCCTAGAACTGAAAAAATTTGAGTTCCTCAGTTGTAAGTCCCACAACAGAAACTCCATGCTTTTTCTTTGCCATTAAACACGATACACGGATCGCGATAGCGGAACAAATTACCGCTAATAAACCTGTTGAGTTAAAAATAAAGTTTTTCATTTCGCAACGAAATTACGCTAGTAAACTCAATAAGCCTACAGCAAGTTATACATAAAAATTAAAATATACAGACATTATATATAGTACAAAAATTTTTTTGTCAACTATTTTTTGAACCTTTTAGTATGTATAATGTTATTTTTTAAATATACGAAGCAAAAACTCTTCCAAATAAGCTTTGTATATATAATAACATAGCGCAAAAATAAACACATATGCTAACACAACAAGCATAACCGGAAGCAAAGCTAAAAACACGTACAAAAAAGCTAAAATAACTAAAGCTAAAACCAAACATCCAAGCTCATTTGCACGTTTAAGCTTTTTAATTTCATCATCAAAATCTTGATTATTATCTGGCGGTAAAATTTCTATTTCCATAATATCTCCTAACAAATATATATGTAGGAAGCCAAAATCATAAAATCAACCCCAACCAAATAAAAAGATAAAACTACATTCCAATATCAAAAAAGATTTTTAATCTTTGAGCTAAGCTAGGCTTTTTAACATCAGAACAAACCTCTTTCTCTTTCTTTTTCTTTACTGGAGCATAAACAACTTTACCCTTAAAAAGACCAACCCCACCCATAAATTTATCCTCTTGTTCCTTATCCTTAAATTTAATCATTTCAACATAGTCCCAAACACAACCTCTCAAATTAACATCAGAACACATAGATAAATCTAATACTTCAGGAAGTTTACATCTATCAGAATAGGTTAAATCCATTGAACACTCTGGATCAGAGAAAGTATTAAACTTAACTATCGCCCCTTCTCTAAATTTAATATTTACTCCTCTCAAATCACAACCATTCAAATCAACCTTAGAACACTGAGATAAATCTAAATATCTCGGCAAATTTTCAGCACGACCTAAATTAACCTCTGCCCCTTCTTTAAATTTAAAATTTACTCCTCTCAAATTAAAACCATACAAACCAACATTAGAACACTGAGATAAATCTAAATATCTCGGTAAATTTTTAGCTCCCTGTAAAATAACCCTAGCCCCTTCTCTAAATCTAAGATTTAATCCGCTCAAATCACAATAGCTCAAATCTACCCAAGAGCACATAGATAAATCTAAATCTTTCGGCAAATTTTTAGCACCATCTAAATCAACCTTAGCCCCTTCTCTAAATTTAAGATTTAATCCCTCCAAGTCTATGTGGGATAAACAAACCCCAGAACACATAGAGATATCTAAATCTTCCGGTAAACTTTTAGTAC
>JAEIGA010019629.1_pt1 | contig 10301 bp, 9 predicted proteins | sample 9270691 | NCBI WGS metagenome assembly JAEIGA01 (sample SAMN17057246, study PRJNA624740) | gut metagenome | biome: biome; isolation source: fecal sample | host: Bos grunniens | place: China: Xizang | collected 2019
AGGTCTGCTTGGACTGCGAGCAATCGTATTTTGAATTCAAAAGTCAATTTAGAAATTTTTAAACCAATTTTTCTAAATTGACTTTTTTATTAAAATTTGTTATAATATTTATATATGACAAAGGAGTGTATAATATGATTTTAACAAAAAAGCAAGAAGAAGGATTAAAGATTGCGATCCAACGCCATGCTGATTTTGAGCGTTATACTGTAATTAGCGGATATGCCGGCACTGGTAAATCTACCCTTGTTCGTTTTATTATCGAGGCTCTTGGGGTAGATGAAGACAGGGTTGTATATACTGCATATACTGGTAAGGCAGTAGAAGTTTTAAGAAAGAAAGGTAATAGAAATGCCTGTACTTTACATAAACTTTTATATGACCATTTCCCAAAGCCTGCTGGCGGATTCTTTAGAAAACCAAAACCTAAAATTGATTATGATATTGTAATTGTAGACGAAGTTTCAATGGCTCCAAAAACTCTTATGGATTTACTATTAAGTCATAAGTGCTATGTAATTTGTTTAGGAGACCCATTTCAGCTTCCACCAATTGATAAGGATGAAGACCACGGTTTATTAAATAAACCTCATATCTTTTTAGATGAAGTTATGAGACAGGCGGCAGAGTCTGAAATTATTAGAATGACTATGGACATTCGTGCGGGGAATCATATTCCTTACAGCGACAAAGGGAAAGAAGTTTTGGTATTGCCGCGAAAAGAATTAACTACTGGGATGCTTTCTTGGGCGGATCAGGTTTTAGTAGGAACTAACGCAGTTCGCATGCAGATTAACAATGAAATGCGTGCTTTATATGGTTTTGAAGGAGGTCCGCAAGAAGGAGATAAAGTTATTTGTTTACGAAACTATTGGGAAGAAATGAGCGAATGGGAGGGAAATCCACTTGTTAATGGTACTATTGGATATTTAAAAAATGGATTTCAAACTTTTAGAAGTGTTCCTCCTTTTGTGAAAGGGGAGCCTCGTAGCTTTGAAATTTGGCAAGCAGATTTTGAAGTAGGCGCAGATGTTTTTTCAGGAACTGAAATTGATTATAAAATGCTAACCACTGGTGAAAAATGTTGCGACTGGAGAATGGCTTATCAGTTAGGAAGATTAAAACCTAAGTATGGAGAAATTGTTCCTAAGGAATTTGCTTATGCATATGCTATTACTTGTCACAAAAGTCAGGGTTCTGAATGGGATAAAGTTTTAGTATTAGAAGAAAGATTCCCATATGCAGAGGAAGAGCATGCTCGTTGGTTATATACAGCATGTACAAGAGCATCAGAAAAATTAGTATTAGTGAGGTAATAAAATGAAAATTAATCCGACTATTAGAAACAAAAGAATCAATGAAATGCGACATCTTTACGATCTTATTATTAAAGATAATGAGAGCGATAAAGAATATATTTATACAGTTATTAAAGAAACTATTAATGAAAACAAAGAAGAATTAGAAAAATCTTTATTAGATATTATCTATAAAGATTTAGAAGGAACTATTGCCATTGTTTTAACAGAGGCGAGAAAAATGTATAAATCTTTTGATGAAGATAAAATTATTGATTTAAAAGATATGTTGTATAATAAAGATGGGAAGACTCTTGAAGAAAGAGTTAAAGGTTGGATGAAGGAAGAAAATATTATGAATTTATTTTTTCATATCTGTCTAATTTTAGATACTGAAACTTTTTCATTAATTCATCAAACTATTAAAAATAAAGTAAATGTTGATTATGTAGAGATTGTTGGCGAAGGCGGTTGTGATACCTGTGCAGAATATTGTGATGGAGAAGTTTATAAAGAAAGTGACGTAGAGTTACCTCCTTACCATCCCGGATGCATGTGTGAAGTAGTATATTATGAAAAAGAAGATATACTAGAAGAACTTTAATTTGATTTTTTAATAAAAATATGATATAATATTTATATATTAAAGAAAAGAGAGGTAGAATGAATGCAGAGATTTGAACCACACTCTCATACTCATTATAGCAATTTCAGATTATTAGACTCAATTAATCGTCCTAAAGATTTAGTTAAAAGAGCAATTGAGAATGGTTTATGTGGAATTGCTATTACAGACCATGAAACTTTAGCAGGTCACATGGAATTAAATTTATATCAAGAGGAAATTCAAAAAGAGCATCCAGATTTTAAGATTGCGTTAGGAAATGAAATATATCTGTGTCCCAATAGAGAAATGGGTCAGAAATATTATCATTTTATTTTGATTGCGAAAAATAAAACTGGACATCGTGCGTTAAGAGAATTATCTTCAAGAGCATGGATGAATTCATACTATGATAGAGGTATGGAAAGAGTTGTAACTATATATGAAGATTTGGCGGAGATTGTAGATAAATATCCTAATTCTTTAATTGCAACTACAGCTTGTTTAGGTGGACAGTTAAGTTCATTAGCTGTTGAATATTCCAAAGCTCAAACTATGGGAGATTCTGAAACTTCGAGAGAAGCTCATAGTACAATTGTAAATTTTATTTTATGGTGTAAAGGTTTATTTGGAAAAGACTTTTATATTGAGTGCGCTCCAGCTTGTTCTTCAGATCAATTAATTGCAAATGCGCAACTACATAAAATTGCAGAAGCAATGGATGTAAAAATGATTATGGGGACTGACGCACACTTTTTAAAGAAAGAAGATAGATTTGTTCACAAAGCCTATCTAAATTCCAAAGATGGGGATAGAGAAGTTGATGACTTTTATGAATATTCTTATCTTCAAACAGAAGAAGAAATTAAAGAGAATATTGAAAAATCATTTTTAAATTATCAAGAATTAGTTGATAATTCTTATGAGATTTATCAAAAGATTGAAAATTATTCATTAGCACATAATCAAACAATTCCAAAAGTAGTTGTAAAAGATTATGAAAAAACTCAAACTTTATATCACGAACAGGATAGATATCCTACATTATATAAAATGACTCAATCTGATAATAAGGTTGAAAGATATTGGGTTACTGAATGTTTAATGAAATTAAAAGAACTTAATAAAGATACTAAAATTTATTTAGATAGACTTGAAGAAGAAGCTGATATTAAAATGACTATTAGTGAAAAATTAGGAACTAATATGTTTGCTTATCCAGTTACACTTCAGCATTATGTAGATATGTTCTGGGAGTGCGGAAGTATGGTAGGAGCGGGTAGAGGCTCTTCTTGCTCAGGTTTAAATCATTATTTATTAGGTATTACTCAGCTTGATCCAATTCAATGGGATTTACCATTCTGGAGATATTTAAATAAAGATAGAGTGGAATTAGGAGATATTGACTTAGACTTGTGTCCTTCAAAAAGACCTTTAATTTTAAAAAAGATTAAGGAAGAAAGAGGACAGTTTTTCTATGATGATATTGATAATTTATCTCGTAAGAATTTAGGTTGTACTTTAATTGCGACATATGGAACAGAAGGAACTCGTTCAACTATTTTAACAGCTTGTCGTGGTTACAGAAGTGAAGATTTCCCTGATGGTATTGATGTAGACACAGCTCAGTTTATGTCTTCTTTAATCCCATCAGAAAGAGGTTTCTTATGGAGTTTATCAGACGTTGTAAATGGAAATAAAGAAAAAGATAGAAAACCAATTAAAGTTTTCTTAAATGAAGTAAATCAATATCCTGGCTTATTAGACATTATGATGGCGATTGAAGGGCTGGTAAACAAAAGAAGTTCTCATGCATCTGGAGTTATCTTGTTTGATGAAGACCCATATGAATTTGGCTGTTTTATGAGAACTCCAAAAGGCGAAGTTATTACACAATATGACTTGCATATGTGTGAGGCTGCGGGAATGACAAAGTATGACTTCCTGGTAACTGAAGTTCAGGATAAATTAACTGAAACAATTAAGTTACTTCAGCAATATGGAGAAATTAATCCATTGTTAACTTTAAGAGAAGTTTATAATCAATATTTACATCCATCTGTTTTACCAATAGAAGAAAGTATGTGTTGGGATGCATTGCATCATAACAGTGTTTTAAATGTTTTCCAGTTTGACTCAGATGTAGGCTCTCAGGCGGCAAAGAAGATTAAGCCAACTTCAATCTTGGAAATGGCGGATGCTAATGGCTTAATGAGACTTATGACTGCGGAAAAGGGAGAAGAAACTCCAATGGAAAAGTATATCAGATTTAAAAATGATATATCTTTATGGTATGATGAAATGAATGAGTATGGTTTAACATGGGCTGAGCAGGAAGCTCTTAAACCACATTTCTTAAAGTCTCATGGAGTTCCTCCAAGCCAGGAACAGTTAATGACAATGTTAATGGATGAAAACATTTGTGGATTTACTTTGAAAGAAGCGAATGCTGCACGTAAGATTGTTGGTAAGAAACAAATGTCAAAAATTCCAGAGTTAAGAGATAAAGTTTTAGAGCAAGCAAAAAGTCCATGTTTAGGTAATTATGTATGGAAATGCGGCATTGGTCCTCAGATGGGATACTCATTCTCAATTATTCATGCATTAGCATATTCTTTCATAGGCTATCAAACTATGTATGTTGCAACTAAATGGAATCCAATTTATTGGAACACAGCTTGTTTAATTGTAAATAGTGCCTCATTAGAAGAAGATAATGATGAGATTGAAGCTAAAGAAAAGTCTGCGGATTATGCGAAAGTTGCCAAGGCAATTGGTGATATCACTGGCCGCGGGATTAAAGTATCTTTAGTAGATATTAATAAATCTAGTTATGGTTTTGAACCAGACCCTGACCATAATGAAATCTTATTTGGAATGAAGGCTTTAGGTGGAATTAATAAGGATGTTATTGATTTAATCATTGCGAATAGACCTTATTCTTCTTTAAAAGATTTTATGAGTAGAATTAAATTAAATAAAACTGCGATGATTTCTTTAATCAAAGGAGGAGCTTTCGATAGACTCGAAACTGAATTAGGAAAAGAATTAAATCTTCATCCTCGTTTAGCGGCAATGATATATTATTTATCTATTGTTTCTGAACCTAAAAGTAGATTAACTTTACAGAACTTTAATGGTTTAATTCAAAAAGGTTTAATTCCAGATGAATTAGACTATCAAAGAAGAGTGTTTAATTTCAATAAATATCTTAAAACTAAAAAGGTAGGACAGTATTATGTTCTTGATGAAGTTGCTTTAAACTTTTATGAAAAGTTTTATGATTGTGAGAAGTTAAACATCATCAATGGAGTAACTTGTATTTTATCTTCTGACTGGGATAAGATTTATAAAAAAGAAATGGATGCCGCAAGAGAGTGGTTAAAAGCTAATCAGGAACAGACCTTAACAGCTTTAAATTCAACTTTATTTATGGATGCTTGGGAAAAGTACGCACAAGGTTCATTATCCGCATGGGAAATGGAAGCGTTATGTTTTTATTATAATGAACACGAATTAGAAAATGTAAATACTCACAAATATGGTATTGTTAATTTCTTTGACTTACCAGAGCAGCCGGAAGTAGAATATTTCTTTAAACGTAATGGTAAGGAGATTCCAATTTATAAAACACATAAAATTATTGGCACTGTAATTAGTAAGAATGATGCACGTTCTTCTATATCTTTATTAACAACAGAAGGCGTAGTTAATGTAAAATTCACAAAAGAATATTTTGCAATGTTTGGTAGACAGATTTCAGAAAAACAAGAAGATGGTACTAAAAAAGTTATGGAAAAAGGTTGGTTCCAAAGAGGTACAAAAGTAATGTGTACTGGTTTTAGAAGAGACGATATGTTTGTAACTAAAACTTATTCACATACACCTACACATCAGCTTTATAAGATAACTGAAGTTCTTCCAAATGGAGATATAGAATTAACTCATGATAGATATGGAGTAGAAGGAGAGTAAGATGGAGAATAAAATTAAAATCTTTGCTCTCTTTGGGGAAAGCGGAGCTGGAAAGGATACTATCCAAAGATGGGTAGTATCCCATGTTCCTAATACAAAAGGAATTGTAAGTTGCACAACCCGCCCAAAGAGAGATTATGAAAATGATGGAAAAGATTATCATTTCTTAACTGCGGATAGATTCGCAGAGAAAATTTTAGATGGTTCTATGTTAGAAGCTACTTGCTTTAATGATTGGCATTATGGTACAGCTTTAGAAGAATTAGATCCTGAAAAAATTAATATTGGAGTTTTTAATATTCAAGGAATTGAATGTTTGTTAGAAGATCCAAGACTTTGGGTAATTCCTGTCTATGTATTTGTAAGAGATAAAGAGCGATTAATTAGAGTTTTAAACAGAGAAGAGGAACCTAACTGTTTAGAAGTCTGCCGCAGATTCCAAACTGATTATAAAGATTTTGCGGAAATTGATTTTGAGTATAGAGTTATTAATAACAATGGAGTTGCTATTGAAGGTGACAGGGGGAAGCAGGACGCAATCCAGGGCCTATTAACCCTATTTGGTTAATTTACTTATAATAATTTTCATATTATAAGATTATCCTTAACATAAATTATATACTTAGGAGGTATTTATGAAAATTATCAAACGAGATGGTAGACAAGTAAACTTTAATCCACATAAAATTGAGAAGGCAATTTTAAAGTCTTTCCAGGCGGTGGATGGAGAAATTTCAGATTACGCACAAGTTAAAGCAGAAAATATTGCTACTTATATTGAAAATTTAGCAACTGTAAATAAACAACCTTTTAGCGTAGAAGAAATTCAAGATTTAGTGGAAAATGGTTTAATGTCCACCAAAAGAAAAGATGTAGCAAGAGCCTACATTAAATATAGAAATGAACGAGATGTAGTAAGAACTCAAAAGTCAGAACTGCGTAAAAAGGTAAAAGAAAAACTGGCGGCCGCTAATGTTCAGAATCAAAACGCAAATGTAGATGAACATTCTTTTGGAGGTCGTATTGGAGAAGCATCGAGTGAAGTAATGCGTGATGTAGCTTTGCACGATGTAATGTCTGAAATGGCTAAAGAAAATCATTTTGGAAATATGATTTATGTTCATGATTTAGATAGCTATGCGGTTGGTATGCATAACTGTTTAACTATTCCTTTTGATGATTTATTGGCTAGTGGTTTTAATACAAGACAGACAGATGTAAGACCGGCTAATTCAGTTAATACTGCTTTTCAGTTAGTTGCGGTATTATTCCAATTACAATCTTTACAGCAATTTGGCGGAGTTGCGGCTTCTCATTTAGATTGGACAATGGTTCCATATGTAAGAAAAAGTTTTTATAAGCATTTAAAAGATGGGGTAAAATATTTTAATGGAGAAGAAGCTCTTTCGCTTTTAGAAATCAACATTTTAGGAGGATTAGATATAACTAAAGCACCTATTGAACCTTATTCTCATCCTACGGTTGGAGGAACTGAAAGAGGATCTCTTGAATTACTGTGGATGATGAAAAAAGGCGAATGGGCAAAAGCTTATGAATATGCCCTTGATATGACAGAAAGAGAAATTCAACAAGCTGTTGAAGGTATGTATCATAATTTAAATACATTACAATCTCGTTCTGGAAATCAGCTTCCATTTACATCAATTAATTATGGAACTTGTATTTTACCAGAAGGTAGAATGATAATTAAAGCATTATTAGAAGGCTCTATTAAAGGAGTTGGAAAATTTAGAAAAACTTCTATCTTCCCTTGTGGAATTTTCCAATGTATGAAAGGAGTTAATCGTGAACCTGGAGACCCTAATTACGACATGTTCCAACTCGCCCTTAAATCAACAGCAACTAGATTATACCCTAACTATGCTAATGTCGACTGGAGCGGGAACGCAGGATATGACCGCAATGACCCGACAACCTATTTCGCAACCATGGGATGTAGAACTGCAAACGGCTTTGATATCAATGGGCTTGGACAGCAAAAAGATGGCAGAGGGAATATCTGCCCTGTCACAATTATCATGCCAACTCTGGCCATGATGGCTAAAGAGCAAAATGGAGAAAATGTATTAGAAGATTTCATTCATTTATTAGCACAAAAGATAGATGAGGCGAAAGATATGTTAATTGAAAGATTTGATTATATCTGCTCACAAGACGCGTCTTCCGCAAAATTCATGTATGAAAATGGAGTAATGGCGGGATATGTTCCTGAAGAAGGAATCCGCTCTGCACTTAAACATGGAACTCTTGCTATTGGTCAGTTAGGTTTAGCAGAAACACTTCAAATTCTTATTGGTGAAGACCACACTTCAGAATTTGGAATGAAATTTGCTAAGCGTATTGAGCGTTTGTTTAGAAATAAATGTATGGAATTTAAAGAGCAATATAAATTAAACTTTGGAGTTTACTACACTCCAGCAGAAAATTTATGTTATACTGCAATGAAAAAATTTAAAGATAAATATGGTGAAATTCCAAACGTATCTGATAAAGATTTCTTTACCAATAGTATGCATGTTCCAGTATGGAGAGAAATGTCCCCATTTGAAAAGATTGATATTGAGTCACAGCTTACTGGATATAGCTCCGCAGGATGTATTACATATGTAGAATTAGAAGGCGGAGTGAAGAATAATTTAGAAGCATTAGAAACTATTGTAAATTATGCTATGGATAAAGATATTCCATATTTTGCGGTAAATGTTCCTAATGATACTTGTATGGGTTGTGGCTATACAGATGAAATAAATGAATCTTGTCCTATGTGTGAAGGAGAAGATATTCAAAGATTAAGAAGAGTAACTGGATATTTAACAGGTAACTATACAACTGCTTTCAATAAAGGAAAACAGCAAGAGGTTGAATATCGAGTAAAACATAAATAAATTATTGGAGGTTCTTATGAAAGTAATAGAACATGGAAACACTTATAAAACAGCATTTTGTCCACACTGCGACGCAGAATTAGGCTATGCTAAAAATGATATTTATGAACAGAATTATACTGATAGTAATCCTTTTGGAGGAAAAGAGTATAAAATTCATAGAAAGTCGTTAACTTGTGTAGAATGCGGACACAGATTTGATTTAGTTTATACTATTAATGGAGAAAGTCAATTAGTATGAGATATGCAGGATTAGAAACTAATGATATTATAAACGGAGAAGATGTTTGTGTTAGTTTTTGGACTCAGGGGTGTCCACATAAATGTGTAGGATGTCACAATCCAGAAACCTGGGACTATGGCAAAGGATTAGAACTTCCAAATGATATAAGAGGGCAAATTATAAAAGCCATTTCCGCAAATGGGCTGACAAGAAATTTCTCAGTCCTTGGCGGAGAACCTCTTTGTAAAAACAATTTAGCATTAACTTTAGATATTGTTAGTGCTGTAAGAATAGCTTATCCTGAAATAAAAATATTTTTATGGACAGGATATACAAAAGAAGAATTGGATTTAGAACAAGCAGAAGTTTTAAAACATATAGATGTATTAATTGATGGTCCTTTTATTCAAGAGCTTCGTGATACAACTTTAAAACTTCGAGGCTCTTCTAATCAACGAGTTTTAAAAAAAGGAATTGACTTTTAAAAATATTTATGATATAATTATTATAAAGAGATAAAAGGAGTTTGATTTATGAGTGAAGTAGCTTTAGGCACATTATATGAATTAAATAAAGGTGCTTTTAAAGATGCTAAAGCATTAAATGTAAAAAAAGAAATTAAAAGACTCGATAAAGAGTTATTCAGTTTCTTTGCAAGTTATTCTTATTTTATGTTACTATGTAACGATTTAAAAGATTATACAGTTTTTGCATTAACATCTTCCGCACCAAGACAGGTTCAAATTGATGAAGCAAAAGAAGGTTTAATTGACTGTTTAAGAAATAGAGGAGAGTTACTTTCTATTGATAAGACAGAAGATGGAATTGCTTTTGAGATTTGGTTAAGAATTGAAGAAGAGATTTATGCTTATTATTTCTTCCCATATGATGATGCAGTTATCGTTTGTTAGGAGGAAGATAAATGAAAAAAATTGTCACTATGATTAGACCTTTTGATATGGAACAAACATTAATGGTCTATGAAGATGGAAACAAAATTGATATTGCTCAAACAACTTTAGAAGATTTATATCCAAGCATTTTTGCTTTAATGGATAAGCATGAAGTTTATCAGTTAGATTTAGTAGGTCCAAAGTCTTATACAAAAGGATTAAAAAATCAAATTGAAACTGCGGCAATGACAAAGTATGAAACAAATAAAATTGAAGTAAATATTATTTAAAAGGAGATTGAAAATGGCGAAATATTTAACTACAGTCACAGAAACATATAGAGTAGATAGCGAAGATGAAGCATCAAGATTAATTGAAGAAGCAAAGAAAAGTAATCAGTAT
>JAEIGA010019630.1_pt1 | contig 10301 bp, 9 predicted proteins | sample 9270691 | NCBI WGS metagenome assembly JAEIGA01 (sample SAMN17057246, study PRJNA624740) | gut metagenome | biome: biome; isolation source: fecal sample | host: Bos grunniens | place: China: Xizang | collected 2019
CATGCATGGTTATGATCCTCCTAAAAATTAATTATCATCGGTTAAGTGGGAGGCCCTATCCGGGGATAAGGCCATCCCGTTTTCGTCAATTACTGGAATTGCACGGTTTTGCCCCAAGGGGCATTCACAGTCCCGTTACCGGAAGCTCAGCAGGGCTTGCGGACGGCGGGGGGAGTGTTGCGGCTCTTGGTGACGTTGATCTTGCCGTCGATGATGACGTAGCTCAGGCCGGGCAGATCGCCAACCTTGAAAGCTTCCAGAGCGGTCTTGCCCACGGAGCCCATGGGGGCGTCCATGATCAGCAGGTCAGCTTCCTTGCCGGGGGCGATGACGCCGCGGTTGCACTTGGTGTAGACCTTGGCGGGGTTGCCGGTGGCCATGGCGACACACAGCTCGGGAGCGATGTCGGTCATGGAGGCGGCGAAGCTGATGTTACGCAGAATGCCCAGAGGCAGGATGCCGGAGCCGGAGGGAGCGTCGTTACCGAAGATGATACGACCCAGCTGGCCCTTTTCGGCAGCGCGGTTCAGGGTGTACTGAGCAATCTTGGGGTTGCCCATCTGCACGATCTCCATGGCGAACTCGGTCTCATCCATGATGCGATCGACTTCGGACTCGGGGATGGAGGTGGGGCCGCCGTTGATGTGGGAAACCACGTCGGGCTTGGTCTTGATGACGTCGTCAGCAGTGACGGTGGAGGAGCCGGGGATGGAAGTACCGCCGGTGTGCATCTGCACCTTGAAGCCGTACTTGTGAGCCCACTCGACCATGGGAGCGGCCAGCTCGGGGTTGTTGATGGAACCCAGGCCAACCTCACCGACGATCCAGCAGCCCTGCTCGGCCAGATCAGCGAAGTCCTGCTCAACCAGGCCCTTCTCCATGATCAGAGCGCCGCCTTCGACCTTGACGCCGTCGGGCTTGGCATTGGCGAAGGACTTGTGGCCAACGATAGCCAGAGCCTTGGTGCCGGCGGGATCCTTGGGACGGCCGGGGTAGTGAGCTTCACCAGCGGAGATCATGGTGGTGACGCCGCCGTGCTTGGCAGAGTCGATGAAGCCGATGGTCTTCTGACGAACGCCGTAGCCGTCAGCGGTGGTCACGTGGACGTGAGTGTCCCACAGACCGGGGGTGACGGTGGTGCCGTTGGCGTCAACGACCTTGGCGTCGCCGATGTTAGCGAGGAGCTCTTCGCCGCCGATAGCCTGGATCAGGTTATCCTCAATGACGATGACGCTGCCCTCGAGAATGGGCTTGTTGATGTCGCCGGAAACGATGGTGCCGATGTTCTTGATAACAAGAGTAGCCATAGTTCATTCTCCTTTTCTTTTCCGCTTTTGCGGAGATTTTGTAAAATCTATGCCCAACTCACAAACCGACAGGCGGTTTGCGCGTTTTGCCGAGATTAGGGGTGCCGCTGGTGCGGCTTTCTCCATATTCATGGGGTGCCGCATCAGCCGAACCCCTGATTTCCCGGTCAAAACGGTGGCCGGGGAATCGTTGCCCTAAGTCGCCTACGTGCCCCGGTGCACAAAGTGCACCGGGGTGTAGGCCATATCAATAACTCATAGCCATAGAAAGTTCTCTGGCGCCGGAGTCCTTACAGGTACATTGCAGCTTGTGCCTTATGTAGGGGCTTCGCGTCAGTGTAGATTGTATATCTACTCGAATTACTTGGGCAGGTTGTAGTCGCCGAGGACGATCCAGCCCTTCTTGCGCATGAACTCGCTGGTGGCCAGAGCAACAACCGCAGGAATGACGAAGGACACGATGATCAGACCGATCCAGTTCATAGCGGGGTTAGCGTAAGCGGTCTCGAGAACGACGCCCAGAGCGGGGTTGTTCTCAACGGTGGGCTGCAGCCAGCCGGTGATCAGACCGATCTGACCGCACAGGCCGGAGGTACCCATACCGGAGTTGATGGGAGCGCCGTTCATCTGCAGCTTGAACAGGCAGGTGGCGATGGGGCCGTTCACGATGGAGGCCACAACAGCGGGCATCCACAGGATGGGCTTACGAACCAGGTTGGGAACCTGCAGCATGGAGGTGCCCAGACCGATGGACAGCAGACCCTCGGTCTTGTTCTCACGGTAGGAGCAGACAGCGAAACCGACCATGTGAGCGCAGCAGCCGGCAACGGCAGCGCCGCCAGCCAGACCCACCAGGCCCAGACCGGCGCAGATAGCGGCGGAGGAGATGGGGAGGGTCAGGATGATGCCCATCAGAGCGGAGACCAGGATACCCATCCAGAAGGGCTGCAGAGCAGTGGCCTTCATAACGAGAGTGCCCAGAGCCATGGCCAGCTTGCCGATCGGAGGTCCAATCAGGAAAGCGACAGCGACGCCGACAACGATGGTGACGAAGGGGGTAACAATGATGTCCAGGGGGGTGCGCTTGGAGACCAGCTTACCAGCCTTGACGGCGATGATGGTCACGAAGAACACGGCCAGAGGGCCACCCTGGGCGCCCAGAGCGTTGGCAGCGTAGCCAACAGCCAGGCAGGAGTAGATAACGAACGGGGGAGCTTTCATGCTGTAAGCAATGGCAGCGGCCATAGCGGCGCCCTGCACGGCGTAAGCAGCAGTCTTGGAAGCGATCAGCAGGTTGTCACCGGCCAGAGCTTCGGAAGCCCAGGGGTTGACAACGATGTCCTTCAGAACGGGGACGTACATACCGATGGTGTTGATGATGCAGCCGATCAGCAGAGATGCGAACAGACCATGAGCCATGCCGCCCAGACCATCGATGAAGATGCGCTGGGTGGAGAACTCAATACCCTGAGCTTTGCAGTAGTTCTTGAACTTCATTTAGAGTTTGCCTCCCTTAAAAGTTGTCTCTTAAACCATTTGAGGTAAGAGCATATTGAGCGAAATTTTATCGGGCAGCTGCGGTGTCCGATTTGGCTGCGCTCGGGACCCTTCTTCTGGCCGCCCGTGTCCCGAGAGACACGGGCGTGGTTTGAGTTATTTTTGTTCAAAGTACCTTAGGGAGTACTTTTCACCAAATGGAGGGGGTACCTTACTCCGCCTGCTTAGCCTTCCAGGCAGCGACGATGTCGGCGGGGAAGATGGGGGTGGAGGTGAAGGTGTGGCCGATGGCGTTGCCGATAGCGGCCATGGTGGCGGGGATGGAGGGAACCAGAGCAGGTTCACCCAGACCCTTGGCACCGAAGGGGCCGGCCTTGCCCTCGCTGGAAACAGCGATGGGGTAGATCTCGGGCATATCCATGTTGGTGCCGATGATGTACTTGGACAGGGTGGGGTTCTTGATGGCCAGGGTCTTGGGATCGATCTCGATCTTCTCGCTGATGACGAAACCGGTACCCATGGCGGTGCCGCCTTCGATCTGGCCTTCCACCATGTTCATGCTGATGGGGGTGCCCACGTCGTGAGCGGAGACGCACTTGAGCAGGGTGACTTCGCCGGTCTCGGTGTCCACTTCCACCTCGATGATGGTAGCGGCGTAGGAGTAAACCTCGTAAGGCACACCGGACATGTCAGCAGCGCTCAGGTAAGTGGTCTTGGGGTTGTAGTAACCGGCACCGATAGCCAGACGGCCGAAGTACTTCATCTTGGCCATCAGCTCGGGGTAGGTCATGGAAACGCTCTCGTCCTTGGAGGAGAAGATCTTGCGGTCACGGAAGATCAGATCCTCTTCGGGAACGTTCAGCACTTCGGAAGCGGTGCGCTTGAGCTCGATGAGAGCCTGAGTGCAGGCGTTCTTCACGGCGTTGCCGGTGATGAAGGTCTGACGGCTGGCGGAGGTAGCGCCGCCTTCGGGGGCGACCATGGTGTCAGCCCAGACCACGTGGATATCTTCATAGGTCAGGCCAAGAGCCTCAGCAGCCACCATGGCAGCCATGGTGGAGGAGCCCTGACCGATGTCGGCAGCGCCGACGGTAACGTTTACGCTGCTGTCAGGCAGCACTTCAACAAAGGCAGCGGCAGGGTTGGGAAGGCCGGTGTTACCGACACCGTAAAACATGCAGCCGACGCCAGTTCCTCTTCTTTTCATGTCGTCAACCTCCCTTATTCAACGTCAAGCCGGGCCAGAGCCTCGGGCATGACTTCCTTCGCCTTCTCGACCATCTGAGTCAGGCAGTCCATGAAGCCGATGCTCTCGGTGAGTTCCTGACCGGTGGGGATCACAGAACCAACGTGGTGAGCGTTCTTCATACGCAGCTCGATGGGGTTCATGTTCAGGGCCTTGGCCAGAGCGTTCATCTGACCTTCGTGGCAGACAGCAGCCTGAGGCACGCCGAAACCACGGAAAGCGCCGCACATGGGGTTGTTGGAGTAGACGAACAGAGCGTCGCAGCGGACGTTGGGGCAGTCGTAGGGACCGACAATGTGCACGGGAGCGCGGCCGATAACGGCGGGGCCGTAGGAGCCGTAAGCGCCGGCGTCACAGGTCATGGTCACTTCGACGGCAACCAGCTTGCCGTCCTTGGTAGCACCGGTCTTGCAGTGCATATCAATGGGGTGACGCTTGGAGGAGACCATGGTGGACTCGGTACGGGAGCGCACGATCTTGACAGGGCGCTTGGTGTGCCAAGCCAGCAGAGCGCAGTGCAGCTGCACGCCGATGTCCAGCTTGCCGCCGAAGCCGCCACCGGTGGTGGCCTGCTTGACGCGGACACGGTTCATGGGGATGCCCAGCATGGCAGCGGTCTCGCCGCGGTCGTAGTGAGCGTTCTGGGTGGAGGCGATGACGTTCATGATGCCAGCCTCGTCCAGGTAAGCCAGACCGGCGTCGGGCTCGATGAACATGTGGGACAGGACGTGGGTGGAGTAATCGTTCTCCACGATGACGTCACACTGAGCCCAGGCTTCATCCACGTTGCCGAACTCCATGTGCTTCTTGGCGTGGACGTTGGTCTCGCCGTGGACGCAGACAGCGCCTTCAGCCATAGCAGCCTTGAAGTTGTTGATGATGGGCAGCTCTTCGTACTCAACCTCGATGAGTTCCTTGGCCTCTTCCACCAGCTCCTGAGTCTCAGCAGCGATGCAGGCGATGGCGTCGCCGTAGCGGCGAACCTTGTCGTCCACCAGGCAGGGCTCATCCTTCACGATGATGCCGAAGCGGTTCTTGCCGGGGATGGCGGTGTAGTCCAGCACGGCGTGGACGCCGGGCAGGGCACGGGCCTTCTCCAGGTTCAGGCTCTTGATCTTAGCGTGGGGCACGGTGGAGCGGAACACGCCGCCGTACAGCATATCGGGCATAAAGTAGTCGCCGGCGAACTTGGCGGTGCCGAGCACCTTCTCCACAGCGTCAACCTTGATAACATTCTTGCCGAGAACGGAATAGTTGTTGCTCATATTCACTTCCTCCTTACATTCTGGAGGCAGCCAGAGCGACGGCCTTCTCAATCTTGGCGTAGCCGGTGCAGCGGCACAGGTTGCCGCTCATGGCCACTTTGATTTCCTCAGTGGTGGGGTTGGGGTTCTTCATCAGCAGGGCGTGAGCATTCAGCAGCATGCCGGGGATGCAGAAGCCGCACTGGACAGCACCGGCGTCCAGGAAAGCCTGCTGCAGCACATTGGGCTTGCCGTTGTCGCTGATGCCTTCAACAGTGATGATCTCGGCACCTTCAGCCTGGCCGGCCAGCATGCAGCAGCTGGTCACGGGCTCGCCGTTGAAAATAACGGTGCAGGCGCCGCACTCGCCCTCGGAGCAGCCTTCCTTGACGCTGAGCATACCCAGATCGTCATGGAGCAGGTCCAGCAGGCGCTTATTGGGAGCCGTCTCCACGGAGACGGGATTACCATTCAGAGTAAAGTTGATAGTGATGTTCTTCATATTCCAGCTCCTCCTTACAGACCGAGCTCAGCAATGGCGTCTTCGAACAGATGTTCGTAAGCACCCTGCACGGCGTCCTTCTTGTAGATGGCGGAAGCACGGCCCTTGTTGACGTTCATGACGTGCTCGCCCATGAGAGGCAGAGCAGCCTTGACAGTCTCCATGGTCAGCTTCTTGCCAACGATGGCCTGCTCGAAAGCTTCGAAGGGCATGGGGTAACGGCCCAGAGCACCGGCACGCAGACGGGCGTAGGTGCAAACGCCGTTTTCATCGACGGACACGACCATGCCGGCGCCGATGACGCTGATGGCGAGGCTCTTACGCTTGGCCAGCTTGTAGAAGCCGGAAGCGGTGCGCTCGTCGGGCAGCTTGAAGGAAACCTCGGTCAGCAGCTCGTCAGCTTCCATGATGTTGCGCTTGGAGAAGCCCTCACCGGCGAGGAATTCGTCCAGCTTCATGGTGCGCTCGCCGCGGACGCTCTTGACAGTGACGTCAGCATCCAGAGCAACGCAGGCAGCCAGACCGTCACCGGCCACGGAAGAGGTGGAGATGTTGCCACCGATGGTGCCCAGATTACGGATCTGGGGAGAACCGACCTGACGGCAGGCGTTCCACAGAACCTTAACATGCTTTTTGATACGCTCGTCAGCTGCGATGGCGGCATGAGTGGTCATGGCGCCGATGCGCACAACGCCGTCCTCGATGGTGATGTAGTCCAGCTCCTTCAGGCGCTTGACATCGATCACCACGGCGGGGCGAATGTGACGCTCATTCAGCTCCAGGACGATGTCGGTACCACCGGCAACGATGGCAACGCTGTCCTTGTGCTGGTTCAGCAGCTCGAGCGCCTCGACAACGGTAACAGGAGAGTAGAAGTCGAATGCTCTCATTTGAATGTCCCCCTTAAAGAATTAGGTGTTTTTTATATATCCCCGGGCGGTGGTCCAAACCGCCCGGAGTCCTATACGGAATTATATTGGAGTCAGATGCGAATTAGCCGCGGACTTCAACGTCCATCAGCTTTTCCCACAGCTTGATAACGGCGGACATATCTTCCAGACCGTAGCCGGCGGCACGAGCCTGCTCGTAAACGGCAGTGCAGGTGGCGCTCATGGGGATGGGCATCTTCACGTCGCGGGCAGACTCCTGAGCCAGAGTCAGGTCCTTGTACTGAACGTCCATAGCGAAGCCGGGCTCGAACTCGTTGGGCATGATGAACTTCTTCATCTTGGCGTCAACGCAGTAGCTGTTGCCGGAGGAGGTGCTCAGAACATCGTACATCATCTGGGTGTCCAGACCCAGCTTCTTGCCCAGAACCAGAGCCTCAGCCAGAGAGGCCATGTTGGCGCCCAGCAGCATGTTGTTGACGATCTTCATAGCGTCGCCCATGCCGGTGCCGCCGATGCGCATGATGCGCTTGCCGATGGCTTCCAGGACGGGCTTGGCAGCCTCGAAGGTCTCCTCGTCAGCGCCGCACATAATGGTCAGGGTGCCGTTCTTGGCGCCGATGGTGCCGCCGGAAACGGGAGCGTCCATGTACTTAACGCCGTACTCAGCAGCCTTCTTGGCCATCTTCTGAGTGGTGGTGGAGGACACGGAAGACATGTCCACGATGATGGTGCCGGGCTTGCAGTGAGCCAGAACGCCGTTGGGGCCGCACATAACAGCCTCGACAATGGCGCCGTTGGGCAGCATGGTGAAGCCGATGTCCATGTTGGCAGCGACTTCCAGGTTGTTGGCGCAGCCGATGGCGCCTTCGGCGACCTTCTGCTCAACCAGAGCGGGAACCAGGTCGCTGACGTAAGTTTCAAAACCGGCTTTGATCACGTTGCTGGCCATGTGACCGCCCATGCGGCCCAGACCGATAAAACCAACTTTCATGTCGATAAATCTCCTTATCAATTAATTATTTTTCATACATTACAGAGACTGGGGAATCCAGAGACGGGAGCCCTGAATATCCGCAGCCATATAGAGAAGATTGCCGCGGGCCATCTGGACTTCCGTTTCCCGGCGGACCTGTTCAAGGCCCCGGGAGACTTCCTCCTCCGTCAGCGTGTCCACGCTGCGGACGATGGTCAGATCGGCAATGTCGCTCTCCGGCTCCAGTTCACCGGCCCGACAGGTGTGGACACGGGGAGACTGGATGAAAGAGCAGTTGGCGAGGTGGGTGGCGCAGGCGTCCGCCTGTGCGCAGCGGCGGGAAAACACCGTTACGCTGCGGGCGATGCCCCGGGTCAGGCTTCTGCCGCCCAAACCGCTGGTGCAAACGCCGCCGATGCCGTCCTCCGCCCGGATGGTCACCACCTGAGAGATGCCGCCGTCCAGATCCGGAAGAATGCCCATGCGCAGCTGCCGTCCCGGTCCAAGCCGCAGGGCGATGTCGCCGCCGTTGTTCACAGCCACGAAATCCGCACCCCGGACAAAGAGCCAGTCGGCGACCGTGTCGGCAACGGTACCGGCAACGGTGGCCATGGGAGTCAGCGTCCCCTCGCCGGTGGCCAGCGCCGACTCGGCCATCACACGGGGCAACCCGCTGAGATGGGAGAAATCCGCATCCTTGGGGTAGCGCCGCAGATCCGGCAGAGCCTGAGCGATCTCGGCCAAAGCCGCCTCGATCACGGGGAAGGCCTCGCAGGCAAGCTGGGAGAGCCATTCATCCCCGCACTTGGCGGTGATCACCATGGACGCGGGGCCGTAGTCTACGAAGACACGGCCATCGTCCAATACGCGAAAGGCTTCGTCCATGGTGTAGGATTACTTCTGGTACTCGGGGAAGTCGGAAGCCTTCTTGATGCGATCCATGTGGCCGCCCATCTTCTCGTACTCTTCCAGAGTCATGGTGTACTCAACGGGAGCAACGGTAGCGGGGGTGGGAACCCAAGTGAAGGCCTTGGCGACGACCTTGGAGGTGTCGACCATGAAGTTGATGCCGCCGCCGGGGTACACGAAGGGCTCGGCGCCGCCGATGGTCAGGTGAGCGCGGCCGTCGTGGACAGCTTCGGTGATGGCCTTGGGGCACTTGCAGACGCCGCCGCGAGCGGAGCCGCCGGTGCCGCCGGTGTACAGAACGGAGCAGGTGGATCCCTGGCAGTTCTCGTTGATGGTGTTGATGACGCGAGTGGCCTTCTCGTCCATGGGGATCTCTTCCACATCGCCGTTGGCCAGAACCTTGAACAGAGCGCCCACTTCACCGGTGGTGTTGGTGACCAGGATGCGCATGCCTTCCCAAGCCAGAGACATGTCAACGCTCTTGATGGCGTCGCGAGGAGTCTTCAGCACGGTGCCGCCGATGCCGTCGCCGTGGCCGCCGAAGTAACGGCCGACGGTGGACTTGGTGGCGTTGGGAACAACGCCGGAGTAGGTCATGCCCACTTCCTTACCGGCCAGGTGCTCGGTGAACAGACCGGTGACGTGGTGGTCGATGACGATGCACTCGTCAACGCACTCCTTCATCACGCTGGCCATCAGACCGATGGTGGCGCTGCCGCAGCCGATACGCATGGTCTTTTCCTGCACGCCGTTGATGATGGGAGCCTTGCCCTGCTGGCAGATGATCTTGATGTTCTTCATCTTCTCGGTGTGCTTGTCCAGGGTCTTGACGGTCAGTTCCACTTCCTCGCCGTTGGCCAGAGCGCAGACGGTGCGGGCAGTGGCGAAGCCGCCGTCGCCGGTCAGACGGTTGGCGCCGCCGACATAGACCATCTTGGAGCCGTACTCCTCGGTCTGGACCAGACCAACGGGCTTGCCCTCGGCGTAGACGGTGTCGCCTTCTTCGCCGATGTAGGTGTTGGTGTCCAGCTTGACCATGACGCCGGAGTAGCTCAGAGGAGCCTCGGTAACGGTGGTGACAACGTCAACGCCGTCGCGGTTCTCGCAGACGATGTGCGGCGCGGGACGGATGCAGGGGTAAGCAGTGCCGGCGCCAACAGCGGTGATGACGGGCTTGACGATCTTCTCGTCGATGTAGGTCTGGGGCAGGCCTTCCACAACCAGAGCGCGGTTGCGAACCAGCTTGCCGCCCTCGTTGGAGTAGCGCTTGCAGCCGCCGGTGGAGCCGACGGGAATCTTGCACTGAATGGAGCAGGAACCGCACTGAACAGTACCCTCCGTACGCTCGCCGGTTTCGATGGCACCGAAGGGGCACACGCGGCGGCAGACATTACACTCGACACACATGTCGGTGATGTCCACGGCGATGGCCTTCTTGCCACCTTCATCGAAGGTAACGTTGATGGCGCCGATGGGGCAGTTCTTTTCGCAGATGCGACACTTTTTGCAGAGGTCTGCGTTGATTTTGTACATTTCTTCCTCTCCTTTTAATTGAGCATGATAATGAGGCTATTATTCGTTTTTATCACTATTATAAAAATACTTCATCCTGATTCTTTTTTCAAATACATTTATTGTATCAAACGACACTTTTCGATATAGAAAACATACCCCTCTGTCTATAGAGACCCTATATGTAGTGATTTTTTTAGGCAAAATATACAAACTACGCA
>JAEIGA010019631.1_pt1 | contig 10301 bp, 5 predicted proteins | sample 9270691 | NCBI WGS metagenome assembly JAEIGA01 (sample SAMN17057246, study PRJNA624740) | gut metagenome | biome: biome; isolation source: fecal sample | host: Bos grunniens | place: China: Xizang | collected 2019
CTTTGATCCTTGTTGATGTCGTATGATAGGTGAAGGGTAGGGTATAGTTCCCAATACTGTTTTATTATTTCGGCTGTTTGTGGGTGGTTGATGTCTTTACCATTCATGTCGGTATATTCGAGTCGTAGACCTCCTTGTATGGTGAAGCCTTCAAACACTGTACCTCCCATAGTGGCGTATGCAGCATGTATGTGTTGTGCATAGTTGAAGTGTGTCGATGATATATCGTCGCGGAATCGGTGTAGCGAGTCGCTACCATTAAAGTATTCTGTGCGGAAGTATTCGGCATTCTGGTCGGGCCAGTCCATACGACCTTCGTAACCTGTTTCCAACAGCCATCCAAACTCAAAGGGGTGTACATAGTTCAGTTTGATGTTCAGTGCTTGGTGTTGGTTTAGGGTAATAGCTTCTCTCAAGTAGTAGTTTTCAAGGCTTGCTATTGGATCGGGATATAGTTGTTCTTGCAATCCATCGCCTTTGCGTTGGCGTGTGCTGAAGGTAGCATCGAGGGTAAGCAAGCGGTCTTTTTCATCAAATTTCTTGGTATAGTTAATACTGAAAGAGTTATTTGTGTTATTGTTGTGGTTGGTATCAGTTTGGGTATAATCCATAAATCCATTGCTGAATATGTCGTTCGATATGATGTTGCTCATGCGTGTACGCTTTCCTCCGCGTATTTGGTATGAGAACAGTATGCTGTTTTGCTTGTTGATATAGTATTCCATACCTATCTTCATTGAACCCATATAGTTGCGGTTTACATTGTAGTTGTCAATGCTGTCGTGGCTTATAGTTTGTCCGTTTCTTAGGCGTTCCACTTCAGAGTGTCCCATGCTTCCGCGGCTACGCATACCGGCATCGGCCGAGAAGAAGATATTGTATTTTTCGGTACTGTAATTTAGGTTTACCGATCCCATGGTGGTTGGGATTATAGAAGGGAGAATGTCGCTAGGGTAGTTGTTTCCAAGGAAAGCAAATGGTGTACCTACGTTTAGGTTTACTACTCCGTTCAATCCCAATGCTGCCGATGAGCGTTCTTTAAGTTTTATGTTTATAATACCACTCATACCTTCGGGGTCGTATTTGGCCGAGGGGTTGGTTATTACCTCTACATTTTCGATAGTGGTGGCTGGTATTTGTTCCAATAGCGACGATAGGTCGCTACCCATAAGCTCGTAGGGCTTACCGTCGATAAGCACTTTTACGTTAGCACTTCCTCGTAGGCTTACGTTGCCATCGTTATCCACCGTTACGCTTGGTACGTTCTCCAATACATCGGTGGCGGTACCTCCGCCTGTAACAATGTTTTTGTCTACATTAACTACACGTTTGTCCAATTTGTATTCAACCATAGAGCGTTCGGCCACTACTCTGGCTTCTTGCAATGTGGTGGCATTGGTTTTTAGTTCTATCTTGCCCACATTTACACTGGCTTTTTTTTGTGTCAGTTGTATTGTTTGTGGGTGGTAGTAGGTTTCGTAGCCCATAAATGAAACTCTAAGTATGTATTTGCCAAGGGGAACATTGTCTATCATAAAGTTGCCGTTGGATCCGGTTACGGTACCGTTTACCATCGACGAGTCGGCTACTTTAAGCAACGCCACTGTGGCATATTCCACTGCTTGTCCGTTGGACGATTCAATAACTTTGCCATTTACTTTTCCCGGCATGGGCTTTTTGGCTTGACTGTATGCATTGCTTACTGCAAGGCATAGTAATAAACTTAGTGCTAATGTGATTCTTTTTTGCATTTCTGATATATCATTTCTTTATTAATCTACATAGATATATTAGTATAAAAAAAGCGAAAAACTTTCGGTTTTTATATCTAAAAAATATCCTTTTTTTTTGTTTTTTCGGATTGATGTTTAAACTGCATTAAGTCTTGACTTAAGCCAAAAATTATCAATTGCCAATCAAACCCTAAGGTTTGGCATTCCAAACCACCATAGTTAGGGATGCTGACCCTGTGGTTTATGGGTCGAAAGTGTCATAGTTTTGGGTCATAAACCGCAGGGTTATGAATGCTGTGTGATATGTATTTGTGGTTTGCTGATTTAAGTTGTCACTTTTGTATCTTGAGACTGATTTAAGTTGACTACTTAATAATTATCGACTATTTGCAGTTTACATCATTCACTATTACGACTATTTTTTTGTTGCAGAATTGTATGTAATCACGTCCGGTGTAGAGTTGCAACCGAGAAAAAGGGACATGATGTATATAGTGCCTCTGCGGAGGGGCGGTTTTGTTGCTGCGGTTTGTTGATGTGAATTTATCTAATAAAGAAAAATTCGCAATATGGTGCGAACTTTTGCAAATATACGAGTTAAAAACGTAGCAACCAAGTTGATAAACTTTCCCTCGGGAGAAAGATACTCCTATATTATGTAGTAGTTACATTTCCCTCACGAGGAAATTTTATCTCCCTCGAGAGGTATTTTGAGGTTATATATTGTACGACGATTCTTGGTATACCATCACTTTCGTGACACCCTATTGTGAATTGATTGATGATAGGGGGTAAAATTTAATTTATACACTGGTTAATGATATAGATGTAAATTTCGGTGATTTATGGAATTTGTAGATACGCAAAGTATATCGTTTATCTCAAATCTCTCATTAAAAGTCCTCTAAGTTTGTATTTATGGTATATGTGATTGTTATTTAATATTATTGCATATATTTGCAATAGTTTGGTTTTTATCAATAAAAAAGTCGCTTTTAATTAAAAAAGCGACTCAATCAATATTCTATAACCATTTAAAAATAGGGGGAATTACAAATATGCTTTTAGGTTTTTGCTTTTGGAACTTGTCTTCAAGCGTTTCAAACCTTTTTCTTTTATTTGTCTTACACGTTCGCGTGTAAGATTGAACTTCATTGCAATCTCGTCGAGCGATAATGCGTGTGGAATACCTATACCGTAATACATCTTTATCACATCGCGTTCGCAATCGGTAAGTGTAGCCAACGAACGTTCTATTTCCAAACTTAGACTTTCTTGCATAAGGGCATCATCGGTTGATGGGGTGTCTTCGTTGGGCAATACATCTACAAAGTTTACATCTTCGTCTGTAGCCAACGGAGCATCTATTGATATATGGCGTCCCGATATGCCTAAAATGTTCTTAATCTTATCTTGAGGTATATCCAACAACTCGGCCAACTCTTCTTCTGATGGAGGACGTTCCAACTCTTGTTCCAACTTACTTATCTCTTTCTTCAGCTTGTTCAATGCTCCAAGTTGGTTGGAGGGCAGGCGTACTATACGGCTGTTCTCGGCAATGGCTTGCAATATGCTTTGGCGTATCCACCATACGGCATAAGATATAAATTTAAATCCACGTGTTTCGTCAAAGCGTTTGGCTGCTTTGATAAGCCCAACGTTACCTTCGTTGATAAGGTCGGGGAGTGACAAGCCTTGGTTTTGATATTGCTTGGCCACACTTACAACGAATCTTAGATTGGCTTTTGTAAGTCTGTCCAATGCAGCCTGATCACCGTTTTTGATACGTTGTGCCAATTGAACCTCTTCCTCTGGCGTAAGCAATTCTTCACTACAAATATCTTGTAGGTATTTGTCCAACGATTTTATATCGCGATTGGTGATAGAATGGCTGATCTTTAATTGTCTCATATATCAATATTTTTATTTATTACAATGTAAAAAATGCGAATCAAAACGACTCCAATATCTTTATTCAAAAAAAGAAATACATTCCATTTATCGTATTCTATCGAAAAAGGTTACATTATTGTGACACTTTTTCCAAATAATTATTTCAACGAAAAATAGTTTCGTATTAACACGGAGAATAAAAATTTATTGTACGATACCCGTTGAAAAAATCATAAAAATGTGATTTTAATTTGAATCTAGTTAGCTATTAGTATATAATATCTTGAAAAACTTACGTTCGTTATCAAAAAAAAATGTATCTTTGCACTTGTTCGATAAATAATTATACAGAGTGGAGTATTCCTATTATCAATAGATTAATGATATAAAAATATATAGAAAATGAAAATTTATCAGTACTTTATGGGGGTAAAACCATACATGCAGTTGTTGGCATTGCTTATAATGTCGGTAGTTTTTCTTATTATAGGATCGTTTGTGTCGGCATTGTTTATGCCACTCTTTGTTCCGCTCGACGATATTGTGAATGGCGGTGTTGCAGCCGTCAATACTAATGTTTCATTTATGCGTTTCTTGCAGGGAAGTACACAGATATGCTATATGCTTGTACCCTCACTTTTGTTTGGAATGATGTTTCATGAGCGTATTGATAAATTTTTTAAGTTGCGATTTTCACGTAAACAAATAGTTATCACTATCTATGGTGTGCTTACTTTTGTGGTTATGATTCCTTTTATTGATACACTTACTACATGGAACAATTCCATACATCTACCCGAGTCTATGGTAGCATGGGAAATTTATATTCGTGAAATGGGTTCTGCATCGGAGGCTATGGTGGAAATGTTTCTCACCGAAAAGGGTAATACAAGTATATTTGTTGCAAATATTGTGGTTATGGCCTTGATTCCGGCAGTGTGTGAGGAGTTTATATTCCGTGGTGCCATTCAGCAGACGTGTGACAAATGGTTTCGTAATCATCATGTGGCTATATTGGTTACTGCAGCTGTTTTCAGTCTTATACATTTCGATTTGTTCAATTTTATTCCTCGATTTGTTATGGGTGTGTTGCTTGGATATTTGTTCTACTATAGTGGTACTATTTGGACTTCGGTCTTTGTTCACTTTGTAAACAATGGGCTTATAGTGGTGTTGTACCATTTTTTGGGCTATAGTGCTAACGATACAGTGACTTTCGGTAGTACTGCTTTGAATATTCTTTTGGTAGTTTTAAGTATAGTAGCAAGTGTACTGCTGATGTATGCCGGTATACGTTCGATGAAAAATACTACCATGGTTGAGTAGCTACATTGTAACTTGATATATATATTGTAAAGAACAACACAAAAAAAGAGCAACAGTTTTCTGTTGCTCTTTTTCATTGTATCGGATGTAAGATAAATAATTATTTATTGCGTTCAGCAAATTCCTTTATGGTTATCTTTTCTACTTCAGGTTTTATTTGCTCGTTAAGCAATGCAAACATCTTGTCGGAATATATCTTTTCGTATATTTGTCCTATATTGTTTCTGTCTTGAGCTATGCTTCTGGCAGCTTTTTCAATACGGTCTTCATAAGCTTTTTCGTCTTCATCTTCTTTGCGAAGGTCGTGAGCTGTCATGATACCTTTTACATAGTCAACTACTTCATTTTGGGTTGGGTCGATGTCTTTAATCTTTCTTATTTGAGTTTCGATAATTTCCCATTTTATTGAAGGTAAGTATTTTTCTTCCCATTCAGCTTTAATAGTATCAATAGTAACATCTTTTTCGCTTCTCGAAGCTATCCAACGTTGAAGAAATTCAGTAGGTATTTCGGTCGAAAATTGTTCGATAAGGGCTTTGCGTACTTCTGCGTTAAACAGCATTTGAGTTTGTTCGCCGTATGCTTTTTCTGTTTCTTTCTTCAAAAGTTTCTTGAAAGTATCTATGTCTTTCACTTCTTCTTTTGGGAAAACTTTTTGGAATAATTCTTCATTTACTTCGTGAGGAGTGATGCGAGAAATACCGCTTAATGTAACTTCAACATCTGCTTTGAATTTCTTGGCAACTTCTTTTTCCAAACGGAACGATTTTTCGATAGTTTCGGCATCCAATGCTTTTCCTACATTGAAAACTACTTTGTCTTCAGCTTTCTTGCCAATGAATTGTTGTTTGATATCGCTGTTCTTTATTTTAGCAACATCCATCGAAATGAATGTGTTTACACCACCTTCTTTGGCATTGCCATCTTTGTCAAGTTCTACTGCTTTGCCATACACATAGTCTGTTCCTTCTACTGTTTCGGGAGTTTCAAACTTGCCATAGCGTTGAGCTATATCGTTTATTTGTTCGTCTATGTCTTTCGAAGCAACTTTTATTTGAGTCAGTTTTACTCCAACTTCATTCCATTTGATTTCTGCTTGCGGCATAAGAGCTACATCAAAATAGAAAGCAAAGTCGGTATTATCGAAATTTATTTCGCCGGTCTTTTCGTCATTAGATAGAGGAGAGCCTACTATTTCCAATTTTTCATTTTCGATATATTTATATAACGATTCGGACAATATACCTTGTACTTCGTCGGCAACAATAGCTTTATAGTACATCTTCTTTATCAAAGGAAGAGGAGCCATTCCTCTACGAAAACCGGGAACTACTGCTTTCTTTTGATATTCTTTTAATTGTTTGCCTACTTTTTCTTTATAATCGCTTTCGCTTATTTCTACTTTCAACAAAAGCTCCAATTCGCTGATGTTTTCTTTTGTAATATTCATACTTATATAATATTTAACCTATTGATATTTACATTAATAACATTTCCATTAGAATTTGCAAAGTTACACAAAATAATTGATATAGAAGTATAAATGTATCTATTATTTTTTATTTTGCTGATATTTAGAATCCTAAATCTAAACTTTTGAGAAACTTCTTATACTCGCTGTTTATGTCGGGTGGAGTATCTTTTGTGTCTTTTATTTTGGTACGCCTCGAGGCAAATATGCCCAATCCGCCATTGATGTTGGAGAATGTAGGTCGTTCTTGTACTATGGTATTTGGAGGGGTGCTCACACTCATATAGTTGGATAGCGTTTCGTCGCCGGCATATATGTATATTTGCACACTGTCCAATATCGTTCGTATTATATCCTCGTTGGCTTTGGGACCTATTTTTTCTTTCAGTTGAGCACCAAAGTTTGTACGTGTAAAGGTGCCTTGCATATAGTTGGAGTTGTTGGTGTTGCGTTGTACACTGCCTTCCACATCCACATATTTTACTTCCATATTACCTTCGGTGCCTTCGAGGTAGAAAAATCGTACCACCGGTTGAAATACACGGGCAATTTTCTTGTCATCAACTTTCCATTTCACTATGGCTGTGCGATTATTTGGATTGCCTTGGTTGAATTGGAAACGGTAGTCTGGTTTGGTTATTTCTATGCCCGAGCCTATAATGAAGGTTTCGGAGGTTACACTCACACCTGTTTTTCGGTTAAGGATTCTAAGTTCATATATTCTATCAATGTCGGCAAGAAATTTGTCTTTGGTTCTACAATAATATATGGGTTGTTGTGGAGCAAAAAAAGTACCTTCGGGTTTGTTATCCAACATGGTGTAGGCAAATTCAAACTCACGGCCTGTTTGCGATGTTTTTTGCATTGCACCATTTCTTTCTTCGGCAAACCATTCCACTATTTTTACCTCAAGTTCATCCTCGGCATAGCACGAACTATCCATAATATGTGCATAATCGTAGGCATTGCCTTCGCCCAAAAAACATTTTTGAATACGTATCCATGTGGTGTCGCAATCTTGATCCAACATACCATATACCACCATGGTTTCTTTCCATTCATCGTTGGGATTGAATTCGGTACTACACGAACCGAAAACAAATACTGCTGCAATTATCAGCAACAAAAACTTCTTCATTTATCTCTTTTCTTAATTGTAAAACAATTTGCAAAAGTACTATTTTTTTGTCAAACCGAAACAACAAAAAAAGTTAAGGCAATTTCTAAAAATTGCTTTCCAGGTGATTTGTGGAATTTTCTTAGGAAGATTTCTATTTTCTTTTAATTGAGTGTAGCGGGCGATGCATTTGAAAAAGAATAGAAATATTTCAAGAAAGTTGCGATTAAGCGAGCAAAGAACAATGCCTCAGCATTAGTTCTTTCGAGCGTTAGCAACTTCGAAGATGTTAACAACGAAAAAGTTTCAGAGAATGGTTTTCGATTATTACGAAATGTGGAATTTTTAGAAGTCGGTCAACTAAGAATGGATGGTGCTACTGTCAAACTTTTGGTAAACTTTGGCAGTGGCGGTTGCCCGTGTGCTGAAGTGGTGGTTGCCTTTGTTCGGTGAAGGTGGTCTCCTCACGCCATGAGGAGGTTTCCTACACAGCACGCGGTCAACCACCACTTCCGAATAACGGCAACCACCTCATTCGAACGAATTAAAAAATGATTAATTACCAAAATGTTCCAACCGGGCAATGAAATCCCCCCACGAGGGAGATTTGTCTACATCACGTAGTAGTTCTATTTTCATCGTGAGGGAAATTCAACTACATCGCGATACATTTTTTGAGGTCGTATATTGACCTGTAATTGATGGTATACCATCATGTTCGCACCACTCTATTGTAAACAGATTGATGATAAGGTGTAAAATTTAATTCATCCATTGGGAGTATATTGTAAAAGGAAAAAGACGTTTAGATGTTTTTTATCAAAAGGAAACTTGCAAATATGCTTATGATTACGATGGTAAACCAGCGTATGAAGTTGGTACCCCAACTAATGGCTTTTTTACTACCTACGTATCCTCCCAATACGTTGCCAATACCGTATATGATGGCTACCGGCCAGTTTACCTGTCCATTGATGGCAAAGGTGATGAGAGCCAAAGGAGTGTATAGTACCACAGCCAGCTGTTTGATACCATTGGCATGAAGAAGGTCGGTTTTGAGTACCAGCACCGAAGTGAACAATATCATAAGTCCCACTCCCACATGGGTGAAACCGCCATAAAAACCTATGGCTACAAAGAGTAGTGTTTTCCATAATGATATTCTGTCACCATCAGCACGAGAGTCTTTTTGCGAAAGAAAATGTTTGGCATCGAATACAAGTAGTAGTAGCATTATAAATAGGAAACATGCAAGTATTATTTCAAATATATGAGGACTGATAGTTGACGCCACTTGAGCACCGCCTATTGCACCCAAGGCTACAGGAATACCTACTTGTACGGCGTCGTGTTTTTTAAGTATACCTTTGCGGTTAAATACAATGGATGTGGTGGCAAACTGCATTGTAACCCCAAGACGTGTGGTGCCGTTGGCCATTGTGATAGGCATTCCCATTGCCATAAAAAGGGCATAACTGATGGCTGTGGCTCCGCCACTGATTGTGTTGATAAAGCCTACAATAAAGCCCACAATTACCAAAATACTAATGATGGGTAGTGAAAAAACATCGCTATTTTGTAGAAATTCAGTAACGTAGTCCATATATATGATAAGTCTTAATGTTGTGCAAAAGTACAAAAATAAGGGGATATAATACCCTTTTCGTGAAAAAAACGTAACTTTGCATCTTGGAAAATGCAATGCTATTAACCTCAAAATGATGAATAAGATAGAGTTACTTTCGCCTGCCAAAAATCTTCAGTATGGTAAAGAAGCCATAAATCATGGTGCCGATGCGGTGTATATAGGTGCTCCGCAGTTTGGAGCAAGGGTGGCTGCAGCCAACTCCATAAGCGATGTGAGTGAGTTGGTTAATTACGCACACATATATGGTGCCAAAGTGTATGTGGCTTTGAACACCCTTTTGTTTGACAGTGAGTTGGATGATGCACAAGTGATGATACATAGCTTATACAATATAGGTGTAGATGCACTTATTGTTCAAGATATGGGTATATTAGAAATGGATCTTCCGCCTATAGAGTTGCATGCTAGTACTCAGACTCATAATGTGAATATGGATAGGATAGCGTTTTTGGAAAAGGTAGGTTTTAGTCGTATAATATTGGGTCGTGAGTTGTCGTTAGAACAGATATCAACGATACGACAATCGACCAACGGTGTTGAACTGGAAGCTTTTGTGCAAGGATCTTTGTGTGTGTGCTACAGTGGGCAGTGTTATCTTTCGCAGTCTATAAACGAACATAGTGGCAATCGTGGTTGTTGTTCGCAGCCTTGTCGTAGCACATATAATATGTATAACGATGATGGTATGTTGCTTCGGCGCAATGCACATCTGCTATCGCTAAAGGATTTCAGTGCCGAATATCATTTGCGTGAAATGATGGAGAGAGGAGTGTCGTCGTTTAAAATTGAAGGCCGGCTCAAAGATATAAGTTATGTAAAGAACGTTACGGGCTACTACCGCCGGCTTATAGATAACATGCTTTTGGGATGTGAGGGCTACGCAAAATCATCGAGCGGAACGACAATGCTGTATTTCACACCCGACTTGGAGCGAACTTTCAATCGTGGTTTTACAGATTACTTCCTTCGTGAACGCCAGCCAATGGCATCGTTGCTTACTCAGAAATCGCTTGGTAAGCAAGTAGGTAAAGTGCTGAAAGCCGATAGAAACACCATAATAGTAGATGGCGATATTGCCCTTACTGCCGGCGATGGTCTATGTTTTTTCAACGA
>JAEIGA010019632.1_pt1 | contig 10300 bp, 8 predicted proteins | sample 9270691 | NCBI WGS metagenome assembly JAEIGA01 (sample SAMN17057246, study PRJNA624740) | gut metagenome | biome: biome; isolation source: fecal sample | host: Bos grunniens | place: China: Xizang | collected 2019
ACTCTAACAACCCGCGAAGCTCTACAAACTATTGTCGACTACCTCAATCGCAACCATTTAGCTGCAATCAATGCCGCCACACGCATCATGATTGTACCTTCGTTCCAATTCCGCGTGGTCAACAAAATTATCACCAACTTCCATCAACCTAAAAGCACATTGCTACTACTCATCTCTGCTTTCGTTGGCATCGACCGCTGGCGCAAAATCTACGATTTCGCTATGAACAACGGATTCCGTTTTCTCTCATACGGCGATAGCTCATTATTAGTAAGAACCGAAGAGTGAAATATTAATTAAAACAACGGCATACTTTTTGATTTTTTTGACAAATAAACAAATCCTTAAAATCAAAAAGCTATGAAAACCAAATCTCTTATTATTACGCTATTAGTTGCTATGCCTATTATGGCAACTGAATCTTACAACGAACCATCGCAACACAGATGGTCTGCATCATTTGGTGGTATCGAGTTCACCGACCCCGTATTCGAAGGCTACAAATTCGAGGGCGTATCGTTCGGATTATCCGCCAGTCACTCAGGATACTACAAAGGCTCACACCAAAAACTTTCGTGGGAAGTATATGACTATTGGGCTTACAACATTGCCTCCAACTCTACTTTAGGTAGCACCAACATTGCTTATCTGACCGGAAACATCGGCTTTGGCTCATACAATCATTGGCGCCCTACAAAGAATTTTGTACTAAATTCTGGACTTATCGTCGAATGTTTCGGAGGCATTAAAAGTCTAACTACCACCGACAAAGCCTCGCTCGACTTTCAAACTCAACTGTTGCTCTACTCTGATATTCGCTACACTTGGTGGTGGCAAAATTGGGGATTAGGCATAAGCTACAAATCATACTTAAATGTGCTGGGTATGATGATTGAACCCAACACACCTCAAAGTCTATATGCGTTGCAAAAAGGCATCGATGCTAACGACATATATTTCACCTCATTCCACAATCGCCAAGGCGTGAAAACCGACCTTGCCTTATTGTTCATTTTTAATAACATCACTCTACAAACCACATTTATCTACGATAGCCATTGGTGGCAATTAAACCAAATGCAAAAATCCTACACCCGCAAATTAACTTGCGAAATCGGAATTATCATAAATTTAAAACCCATCATAAAAACTGAAGCTAAAACACTATTTTTTTAATCTATGAAATTAAAACTTATTATCATAGGATTGGTTATATCTCTAGGCATCAATGCAATAGAGGTAACCAATCGTTCTCATAATCGCTATGCCATAAATATTGGCGAAATGGCTATTACCGACCACTACCTCAGCAATCAAGAGTATAGTGGTCTGACCTTAGGACTCGAAGCCTCTCACTCCGATTTCTATAAAACGTCCGACAGCATCGTATCTTGGCTCGTGTATGACCATTGGCGCTATGGCCGATTGATAAATGCCTCTTATAGCGCTATGATTCAATACATCGGTGGCAATGCCGGATTTGCATCCTACTATAATTGGCACCCTACTACAGGTCTAAAATTAATGGCTGGTGGCGCTATCGACATCTATGGCGCATTTAAAAATCAATCGCGCAATGTCAACAACCCTGCCTCTGGCGACATACAAATAAATCTAATGGCTTCAGTTGCTGCTCAGTACAAACTAACTTGGAACAAGTGGGCCCTATCGTTTGATTATATGGCATCTACACCTCTCATCGGTGGTATGTTCGTGCCCGAAATGGGACAATCTTATTACGAAATATACCTCAACTTGCCTCAAAGCTTAAACGATGTTATACATTTCACATCGTTTCACAATCGACAAGGCATTAAAGGCAATTTATCAATCAATTTTGTATTACCTACCGTTACTCTATCCGTCGGTATGACCCACAATCATCAATGGTGGCAAGCTAATCATATGAATTTCTATCTTAAAGAATTTTCTGGACAAGTGGGTATCGCTCTCAATTTAGGAATAATAAAAGAATAAAATAAGTATGAAAAAAATATTAATCACTATAACTGCTATTTTCCTCCTTTTTAGCTGCTCTAAAGAGGATACTATAACCAAATATAATAACAACCCATACGATAATTTCGACGCCTTATGGGAAATACTAGACGAGCGTTATTGCTATTTTTCATACAAAAACATCGATTGGGTTGGTGTATATAACCACCTCTCTCCTCGCGTAAATCAAGTGAAAGATGTGTTCCAACTATTTGACTTAATGACCGAAATGATCGACACTCTCGATGATGGCCACGTAAATCTTTATGCCCCATTCGATATTTCTTCTTGCACAGGTTGGTTCGATTCTTACCCTACCGACTACAACGCCGATTTCCTATACAATCACTTCGACTCCGACCTACGCTCGGCTGGTGGATTTGCCTACACTACTCTCGAAAAAGGTAAAATCGGCTATATTCGCTATAGCAGTTTTTCAAATGGCTTCTCTGCTGCCAATTTCGCTTATATCGATGCCTATTTCCATCAACTTCACAAAGTTAAAGGCATAATAATCGACGTGCGCAACAATGGCGGTGGCTCTTTAGGCTATAGCGAACGATTGGCTTCTTGCTTCTTTAAAGAAAAAACTACAACAGGATATATGCGTCATAAAACCGACAAATGCCACGATTGTTTCTCCGACCCTACGCCTATAACTACCGACCCTTCTACTGCTCCTATCGATTGGAGCGACAAAAAGGTGGTTGTTCTATCAAATCGTCGTTGCTATTCGGCTACTAACGACTTCATTGTGCGTATGAAACAAGCACCTAATGTAACTGTTGTTGGCGGCATAACAGGTGGCGGTGGCGGTATGCCTCTATCGCAAGAATTACCTAATGGCTGGATGGTGCGCTTCTCGGCCGTGCCTATGTTCGATGCCGATATGCAACATACCGAATTTGGCGTAATGCCTGATATTGAAACTCATATCGAAGCCGACGACTCCGACGACTCTATCCTTCTAACTGCTATAGAAGAAATTATTAAGTAAACTACGCCGCTTATGAATTTCACAACTCCCGTAAATATCAAACCTAATAAAACAATCGATCATAACTCACGAATTGTGATGTTAGGATCGTGTTTTGCTGAAAATATTGGCAAAAAATTGATTGATTGTGGCTTCAATGTAGTTATGAATCCGATGGGAATACTATACAATCCTATATCAATATTTTCAACCTTATCACGAATAATTGAGGGACGTGAATTCACTGAAAACGAGCTATTTCAGCACAACGGATTATGGGCTTCATTTATGCACCACGGCTCTTTTTCTCACTCCGACAAATCCGAAGTTCTCAGATTAATGAACGAAAAATTGCACGAAGGTCATAAGCAACTAAAAAATGCTACTCATCTAATCATCACATTCGGATCGGCTGAGGTCTACGAACACAACGGATTGGTAGTAAGCAATTGCCATAAACTCCCATCTCGTGAATTCACTCACAGATTATTGTCGATTGATGAGATAATAACTTCTAGCATCTCTCTTTCATCCCTCAACCCTCAACTTTCAACTATTTTCACTATCTCTCCTGTGAGATATTTGGGCAACGGTGCTCATCACGGTCAAATAAATAAGGCTACTCTATTACTCGCCACTGAGCAACTTTGCCAAACTACCGGTGCCAAATACTTCCCTTCTTATGAGATAATGATGGACGAGTTGCGCGACTATCGCTACTATGCTGCCGATATGATTCATCCTTCAGAGATTGCAGTGGAATATATATTCGAACGATTTACGGCAACTTATCTCACCGAAGAGGCTATTCGCACAGCAGAAGAGGTGTTGAAAATAAAAAAATCTCTCTCGCATCGTCCCCTCCATCCCGATTCTGATGAGTACATAAAATTCAAAAAAAAACTATCGCAACAAATTGATGCGATAGTTAAAAAATATCCTGATATAAAATTTCTTACACAATCATATTAAGCGCTGAAGGTATGATTTCGGCTGTATAAGGACCGTGACCTTCAAGCATAATTCCGTCAGTCTCAATAAGAAAAGATTGACGGTTTTTTATTTTAAATCGTTTAGTTGTTTTCATTATACACGCAGGATGGTTCCACAACTCGCCTCTGAAAAGATAGCCAAGTGCGGTTAAAATAATCTTAAATGTCGGACGTGGTATCATATTAGTATGGAATAGTCCATCTGTTGGATCGGCAGGCACTTGTTTCAACCCACCGCCTGAATAACATCCATTGCCAACTGCTATAGTAAACACATCGTCTTCAATAGCTTCATCATCATAAATCAATTGCATTTTTGTTGGCTTCCATTTGAAAACAGCAACAAAAAGACTGAGAGTATATACCCAAGAATGACCTCCATAAATGCGCTTCATTCGGTCGGTAACCTGACACACTTGTGCATCAAAACCTACACCCATACCATTAAGAAAATAGCGCTTACGCTCTTCTCCATCTACATAATAGGTGAGGCATCCTAAATCTATAGGCACTCTATGACAGTCATAAAAACGATCAGATAATTTACGTTTTGATTTATACAATCCCCATTGACGAGCCCAATCATTGCCTGTCCCATAAGGAATTAGGGCTATAGAAACCGAGCTTTTATCCTCAATATTTGATGTATATATCCCATTAACTGCTTCATTAATCGTACCATCTCCTCCTACTAAAAGTATATTACGAAAACCTCGCTCTACAAGATGGCGTGCTATTTCTGTAGCGTGACCTGCATATTCTGTAGTCCACACTTGAAATTCTATTTCAGCTCGTTTAAGTGTACGATACATCTTCACCCAATCACGACGCAAACGCTTTTTGCCTGCTTTTGGATTAATGATCACTGCCCACTTTGAATTTGATTCTGAATTCATATTTCACAATTCATATTTATCTACCTTATCTTCCAATCCTTTCACTTTGATAGCATTTGATCCATAATTGTTATGGCTGCCATAGCTCTAACTATAGCCACTGCACGTGGTGCTACACAAACATCGTGACGACCCGATATTTGCAATGCTACTGCCTGACCCGCATCTGTCACTGTACGTTGAGGCTGAGATATTGATGAAACGGGTTTGAATGCAACTCGAAAGTAAATTGGCTCGCCTGTGGTAATACCACCTAACAATCCGCCAGCTCGATTAGTATTGAATTTAACCTTGCCTTTTTTTATTAACATTTCGTCATTGCTTTCTGTCCCTTGCGCCGATGCGGCCGACATACCTAATCCATATTCAAAACCTTTTGCGGCTGGAATCGACATCATCGCTGCAGCTAAATCGGCTTGCACCTTATTAAATATAGGCTCACCTACTCCTGCCGGAACTCCTTTTATTTCGCAACGCACTGCACCTCCTATCGAATCACCCTCTTCACGCACTTGTTCCAACAAATCAAGCCAAAGCGCTTCGGTGAATTTGTCTGGACAACGAAGTGGACTACTATCAACATCACTACCATCAACTTGATCGGGTAAAAGAATTGGTCCAATCTGATCAACATAAGTCTCAATCGAAACACCTTTAGTGGCAAGATATTGCTCGGCAATAGCACCTGCTACAACTTGCGCCACTGAGGTTCGAGCCGAAGCACGTCCTCCGCCACGATAATCACGAATACCATAACGCATATCATATGTATAATCGGCGTGACCTGGTCGATATATATGTTGCAATTCGGCATAATCTTCACTGCGAACATCTTTGTTTCGCACAAAAAATGCAATTGGCGTACCAAGTGTTTTGCCTTCATAAATACCCGACAGAAACTCTACTTTATCTGCCTCGTTACGCTTTGTGGCTCCTGCTACATTTTGAGGAGAGCGCAATGCGAGTCGATGTTGTATGGCTTTGAAATCTAGACGTAGTCCTGCTGGGCATCCATCAATAACGCCACCTATTGCAGGTCCGTGGCTCTCGCCAAAAGTTGTCAATCGGAATATATGACCGAATGTGTTCATTGAAAATTGAATGTTGAATGTTTATATTTTCTATACCAACACTCGCTACTAGGGTGGGTGTCAGTCTTCTTAAGCATAGATTGCTTACAACTTACTTATTCATCAAAGAAAAGAACACACACCAATCGGTGTGTACTCTTTTATATTGAATTAGCAGCAACCACCGCCACAACCTGAGCAGCCACCGTCGCCACAAGAGTCGCACGAGCAACCGCCACCGCAACCATGGTGCATCATTGCGTGAAGCTCTTCTTCAGTTGGTTGTGTTACGCTGATAATACGGCCCGAGAAATAAAGGTCTTCGCCTGCAAGTGGGTGATTAAGGTCTACTTGAACTGTTTCTGCTTTTACTTCAACGATTTCTGCATTGATACGATTACCTTCGTTATCAACAAGTGGCACAATTGCGCCTGGAAATACTTTTTCGCCATCGAATTGACCATCAATCATAAAGATTGCTTTAGGTAGTTCAATCACGCTTTCCTCTTCGTATTCGCCGTATGCATCAACTACTGGAATCATAAATTCAAATTTATCTCCTTCGCCAAGTCCTTCGAGGTTTTCTTCAAATTTAGGCAACATCATACCCATACCATGAAAATATTGAAGTGGTTGTTCTGGAGTTGTTTCCTCCATAAGTTCGAGTTCGCCATTTTCGGTTTTTACAGAAAGTTTGTACTGTAAAATAACTAATTTGTTTTCTGAAATTTTCATATTTCTATAATTTGTTAATAATAAGTAATATCCCGCAAGGCATACACTTATTGGGTTAATAATATATTTTATTTTCTTTTATCTAGCCAATTGACATTTGCGCTCGAGCCTGAACGCTTGTCATATTTAAGATCTTTGAGCATAGAGGCATTTGCTCCAATCGTCACCATAAATGATTTATACAAACCAAATGGCGAAACTGATGCCGAAAGCGACCAACAATGGAGGTCACGATAAATAGAGAGCGAGGTTTGCGTAATTTTCCAATGCTCTAAATCTACTGAACCTGAAAAATTCATACGCCATTTTTCGGCTGGTTGAATACTTCCACTAAAAGTTAAATTATGTGTGTATCTCAACTTATAGGCCGATGTGTTTGGATTATAAAACTCTTTTGTCATTTTTTCGGCAAAACCAAACGAGTAGTTTACCGTAAAACTCCAAGGTATTTTCAATTTTGCATATCCTCCATCATCATCATCTTCTTCTTCCATATTTTCTTCTTCTTCATCGTGATGTCCAAACATTTGGTCCACTGGTTCGCCTGTTATAGGGTCACGCTCTATATGTGCATTCGGATCGAGCGGATCGGCCATCGCCGCATCTAATCCTGTTTCCTCTTCCTCATCATCTTTCTTTTTCTTCTTGTCTTTTCGCTTAAATGTATCGTTGTTGAACGTATACGAAAAACTTGTACGGGTGCCCTTAAAATGCATTGGTTCGCCGTGATCCCAGTGGAGTTGACCTGTACGCACTATACTTCCTCTTTCGTTTGGCAAATAACGATATGGATCGAATTGTCCATTTAAGTTAAGCGAAAAACGCTTTGTCAATTTAAGACGTACAGAGACCGACAAATTACTCCAATTCATTGAGTCTGCTGCAAAATTATAACCCCAATTCAACGAAAAATTATCGATAAGACTCACTTTTTTATACGACATCCCGGTTGAGTCATTCTTATCTTTAATCTTCATTTCTACGTTGTTTTGAACTCCGAAATTGATAGTCGAAGAGATACCCCTTCCTGGCACACCATACATACCTTGCGAATATGGCGAATAAATAACCTCTTCCTGACTAATCGGATGCACACTGTTTTTATCTATAATTGTTTTGGTATAAGAATCGTAAAATTTAAAAAATTCAGAACCAAAATCCGGATGATAAGAGAAACTAAGAGATGGGGTCATGACGTGACGAATGCGATCTACATAATCACCAAACAATTTTCGAATAGGCGTATAATATCCATACAATTTTGTCGACAACGAAGCACTTGTCGAGAAATCATACACACGATAAAAACCATAAGTCGTATCTTGCACCTCTTCTTGGCGAGTCATATCCCAATCGCGATTAATGCGATTAAAATACCAACGCTCATTATAATTCTCGCTAATAGAAAAGTTGATATACTTGAAGAATGTAAACGATGCCGAAATTGGCAATGTATGTTTAACTCCGTTGCGCCAATCTCGCACAAACGATGATTTGAATAGCATATTCTCTTTTGTATTAATGCTATTACTTGCTGTCATCGAATAACTTAAACGTATTTTCTCATACCAACGCTCTTTGCCAATTGGCTTTTTGCGCTTAAATGGATACACTTGCGACATATTTACACTCAATGTTGGCAATGTGAGCGAAATTGTCGAGTCTTGTGTACGCTGTGTGAGCGAAGCATTTAACGATATACTCCACGGACTCTCCGGAAAACGTTGCGTATAGTTTATACTCGAACTCGTAACGTTTTTCGATTGTTCGGCTGGATTGTAATAGTTGTTGATATTACTTGTATTATAACCACTTGTCGAAAAATCTACCGACGCCGAAAACGATGAATACTGACTCGCTTTGGCATCTTGCTGATGACGCCACGACACTCTAAAGTTTTTCGATTTGCTATAATCGGGCATATTCTTTTCGCCTCTAACGTCTTCCCTATACGCAAGACTAAGCGATCCACTAAATTTATAACGCAAACGATATTTACTTGCCAAGTTCAATGCCCACGTGCCCTTGGTATAATATTCACCAAGTATCTCTAAATCAATATAATCGTTTATTGCCCAATAATAACCACCATTCTTAAGAAACAATCCACGCTCAAGTTCTTCTCCAAACTGTGGCATTATAATACCCGATGCATATTTCTTTGTCATCGGAAAAAATCCAAATGGCACAGCCAATGGCAACGGAACATCGGCCAACACCAAATAAGCCGGACCTGCAGCTATACTCTTACCCGGATTCAATTTCGCTTTTGTCAATTGCAGATAAAAGTGAGGATGATCGTGATTATCACACGTCGTATACTTACCTCCGCGCATAAACAGACTCTGATCTTCAAACATTTTTGTCTGATCTGCAATAATATACCCCTCATCTTGCTGAGTCACTACCTTACGCACATATGCCTTCTTCGTCTTAAAGTTATAACTCATATATTTCGAACCATACGACTGCTCTCCATCGCTAAACACCGGATCGCCTATCGGATTGCCCAATGAGTCAACCGTTCCCACTGCATAAACAGTCGAACTATCTAATTTAAAACGAATATATTCTGCCTCCAACTCTATCGGACTCGACTGCATATACTTAACCTTGCCTTCGCCATAAAGAAATCCTGTACCATCCATCAAAAACACTATCGAATCTCGCGCTTGATACTGAACCTCTGCATCCAAAACATCTTTTCTCGGTTCTGGTTCTGACTCTAGCTCCGAAGCAACTGAATCCATTCCCAACGAATCTGACAAGCTATCCATCAACAACGAATCCCCCGACAAAGTATCTAACTCAACACTATCTTGCAAAATTTCAGCAGTAAGAATCGAGTCGTTTTGAGACAAAACAACCGCATTGACATCCATTTTCCCTAAAAATAAGAGAAAGACACCAACTACAAAAACAATCTTTTGTAAATATAACTTACTGTTTATCAATAATATCTACTTTATAAATACTAATATTTTAAATCAACACAAAATTAACGACAAAGTTAATAAAAAATTACGACATAATCTAATAAATTCTATGTTTTTACCTTTTTTCACAAGTCATTCTCACTCCTATATTTTTTTAACTCTATCACCTTGTCAAAAATTTGCACATTCAAATTTTATTTATTAACTTTGCCATGTTATAGCTCAAACAAATTCTAAATCCTAATAATATGAAAAAGTTATTCACCCTTATCCTATTATCTTCTATTGTTTGCTATTGTTTTTCAGCTTGTTGCAACAATCAAACTAAACCCTCTAAAGTAAAACCTGGCATCGAAGTTCTTCGCGACCAAAACTTTGATATCCTCAAAGGCAAACGCGTCGGTCTCATCACCAACCCTACTGGTGTCGACTCTCATCTCAAATCTACTATCGACATCCTTCACGAAGCCGAAGATATCCAACTCGTTGCTCTCTTTGCTCCCGAACATGGCGTGCGTGGCGACGTCTATGCTGGCGACCACGTCGACAACACTGTCGACCCTCGCACCGGTGTGCCTATGTACTCTATCTTCGGCAAAACACGCAAACCTACACCCGAAATGCTCGAAAACGTAGATGTCATCGTATATGATATTCAAGACATTGGCTGCCGCTCTTACACCTTCATCTCAACTAT
>JAEIGA010019633.1_pt1 | contig 10300 bp, 10 predicted proteins | sample 9270691 | NCBI WGS metagenome assembly JAEIGA01 (sample SAMN17057246, study PRJNA624740) | gut metagenome | biome: biome; isolation source: fecal sample | host: Bos grunniens | place: China: Xizang | collected 2019
ATAAGGATCACCCCCTGCTTTTCAGCAAGCTCATAGAGTTCTTTTGCTTGTTCTTCTTCTAAAACCAAAGGAATCTCACACAATACATGTTTCTTTGCCAAAAGGGCCTGTTTTGAGAGTGTATAATGACTTAGATGAGGACTTGCCACATATACGGCATCAACATCCTTCAACATTTCTTCATAAGAAAAATAAGCACGAGGCAAATCATATACACTTACAAAATCTCTTGTTGTCACATCATCTATGTCATATGCTCCAGCAATCTCTATCCCATTAACGTATGAAGATTCCGGGACAAAACGTCTTGCAATACTACCACATCCAACAACTCCAACCTTGACAACCTTCTGTTGCTCATCCCTTAGCATAGTAGAGGATATTCCCTCTGTTCTTGGCAGATAGACAACCTGACAAAATTCATTCAAATAGTCAAACTTGCCTTTCCAGTCAGAACCTATGGCAAATATATCAACATCGTACTTCTGTATATCATCTATCTTTTGCCCGAAATAATCCTCAATGATTATCTGGTCAGCCAGTCCTGTCGCTTTTACTGCCTCTACTCGTTCAAGTACGTTGTTACAAACATTTAATTTGCCACGTTCACGGTCAAAGTTATCATTGGTTACTCCCACAATGAGGTAATCTCCAAGCTCTTTGGCACGTCGAAGCAAATTTATATGACCTTGATGAAGCAAATCATAGGTCCCGTAGGTTATAACCTTTTTCATATACAACTTATGTAATCTATCAATTCTTTCATCTTACCACCAAATGAGACTCTCATCATGTTTGATTTCAACACTATTCGAGAATTTTGTTGTGTAATTTTTGATGATATCGTGTCCATTTTCTGTGCCAGTTCCTCTACATCCATCGGAGAGAATGTATATCCATTCACACCTTCCTCTACGAGACACGAAGAACCGGCTTTATTCGAAATCAAAGCATAGCACCCTGCCAATAATGCCTCATTGGTCACTGCCCCAAAAGCTTCCTGATAGCTTGCCAATACAAAAACACTTGCGATATTATACCATGAATTCAAAGCATCACCTTCCAGGCGTCCAGTGAAAAGCACGTTAGCATTCTGTTCAACAGCAAGCGTCTCAAGTTTTTCACGTTCTGGACCATCACCCACTACGACAAATACATTCTCCTCCTGATTCAAACGAGAAAAAGCACGAATAACTATATCAACATTCTTTAAAGCAACTAAACGACCAACAAAGAGAAATACTCGTTTTCCTTTTATGCCTGTTTCCTCAACAACTTTATTGCTCAACGGGAGCACACGATCATACTCGTTGCGTGCCTTATCATCGGGTTTGATGATAGGGAAACAGAATCCCTTGCCATAATGTTTTTTGTACCATTCTGTCACCTTTGGCTCTACAAGGATCATTCCATCAAGTTGAGGAACAACTATTTTACGTGCAAACTTATGTGCTTTAGAAAAATCATTGTTTTCTGCAACCATATTGTAACTATCATCGCAAATAGAAATCACTTTATACTTTCTTCTTTTTATAAAGCGATGCAGTAGCACATATACAGCACCTAAACTGAACTCTTCTACTATAACTATGTCTGGATTAAATTCGTCAAGATTACCCCAATAGAATTTGCGAGAATGAGCTTTTGTACTACTGTCTTGGTATATTGGGTCAAATGCAAATTGTGCCGCAATCTTGTCATAGTTGAATGTCTGTGACCTCAAATTACGATAACGCAAGCATACCCGTGTATCAAATGCCTTTGACAAGTCATTAAAGAAATCTATACGATAAGGTGCAATTGTAGGGTGAAAAATAAGCAACCTTTTTTTCATAAAAGTGTAATTACGAGACGTTAAATATCAAAATAAATAATCTCTAAATTTTGTTTTATTAATGATATACATTAAAAGAACTTCGCACATTAATACCAATAACAACATAATAAAAGGTTCTATGACAAGTGGCAACGACTTCATCATTGGTATTTTCGTGAATACAGAAATAAACATGAAATGTGTAAGATATATTCCATAACTTACTTTGCTTATAAAAATGACGCTTTTATTTATACAACTTTCGGCATTGGGTTTAAAACTGATTAAAGTTGAAAATATCAATATAGAAATTAATATAACGAATATGTGGTTTATTAAAAATACGTACGCGGTATTCAGTTTAGTGGCAAATAATAATGCTATTGATATTTTTAAAAAGATAACTATTATTAAAGACAATTTGCTTATTTTGCGGAATTTATTATAAGCAGGCAGATATTTTGATATGGCATATCCACTTATGAAATATGCTATATATAAGAAATTTCCGGAATCGAAATATTTGCATATTTGAACAGTTGGAAATATCTTTTGGATAAAATAAAATATAAATATAAGTACAAGCGTATATAAACAAATCTTTTTGTCTTCACAGATTTTTCTTAAAGTAGGTGTTATTATATACAAACCAAGAATTAGATATATGTACCAATATATGCCATAAACACCTGAAGTTAATGTTTTTGTTACGTATAATAATAAATATTCTATTGGATTTCTACCACCTTCCTGTATATACAATATTGCATAGACAAGTATGCTCCATAAGATAAATGGAATAACTATGCGTTTTAACCTTTTGGAAAAAAATCACGAATAGGTTCCTTTTTTCCTAATAATAACGCACCACTAAGCATCACGAACAATGGAACACCAGAATAGATGACACTATCCAATATTGTACGAACAATATAAGTGCTGTTTAATGTTTTTATTTCATTAATCCACCCCATTGAATGTATTAATATAACAAATATAATAGCCAATGCCCTAATATAATCGTATGATAAGATTCGGTTACATTTTATATTGTTTGTTTCCATGCTTTTAAGGGATTTTCATTTTTATAAAAATCAGTAACGAAGTTTGTACAATATACGATAAATAGCCCACAGATTTCCATATGTAAGTTTTGATAGGAATGACATAACTTTGTTATTCCTATCAGAATGGTCTAAATATTCCAAGAGATATGAATTGTTGTTCACGAAATGTTTGACTTCTCTCCTGGCAATTTCATCATTACATTTTTGTGATGTTGACAAAAGACCATTAAGTGTTCGTGCTATAGTGTTTCCCCATTTGTATCTTTCATTTGTATCGAATCTTCCTACACCAAAATTATGAAGTTCTGATATGACAAACATCAAATCATGAAGCCTTTTGCTGGATACAGTTTTTGTTATAGAACCACAGTGCTGACGGTAATGATAAACAGGTTGGTCAAAATATGTAACTTTTTCACAAAATGTCAAGGCAATAGGTGTAAACAGTGCATCTTCGTGAAGAATGCATTCTGTGAAATATTGATTGTTCTTTACAAGAACTTCTCTTCTGTAAATATAGAATGGTGCTGGTTGGTGATAATTGGTTGAACAATATAAGTCTTTCGATGTTGTTGCATTCATTGCTATGCTACCTATTGAAATCTCGCCACTATCTTCATCGTCCAAATAATATGATTTGAAATACAAGTAATCGATATCATTCAGTTTGGATATGACGTCTGTTAGATTTTGTGTTTCAGCCCAGTCATCCGAGTCAAAGAACCAGACATACTCTCCTTGGGCTTCTCTTAAACCTAGATTACGAGCCGAGGATAAACCGCCATTCTCTTTGTGAACGATTCTTATGCGGGAATCGTTGAATGTGTGTTCAACAATCTCTATACTCTTGTCTTTTGTACCATCATTTACTACTATTATTTCATAGTCATAGTAATCTGGTATAAGCAAAGAAGATATGCATTGAGCTATATATTTCTCTACTCCGTATACAGGTACTATTATTGATAGTTTCATTATATAATGAATTGGTCTAACATACGATTTAGTGTTTCAAGTGAAAATTCTCTATATTTGCTTAATAGGGATTTATCACATTTCAAATTAAGCAATTCGTCTTTGCTGTAGTTAATGTTTTCTGTATATTCAACTATTGAATGTGAACCACCAATCTTCTCAAGCAAAGTAATTAATCGTCCATCTTTTGATTTTTTATTCTTTATAACTCCCAACATCGGGATACCAAATATTGCAGAGAAGGCAGTACCGTGAAAAGAATCAGTAACCATGAATGATGCATTGCGAATCAAGTTTACAAAATCTGTAGGTCCTTCACCTCTAATGCATCTTGTATTGGACCTAAACGAATTTGATATCTTACCTCCAAGGAATACTATCTGATATCCAAGGGTCGATTTTACATATTCTATAATATTGTTTATATATGGGTATGGATTATACATATATGCCAATACATAAACAAGAATATATGGTTTTTCTCTTTTTGGCGGTTCAAGTTTCAATGCAGATATCCATTCATCGGCTGTCATTAGTATTGTGGGGTCACAAACTACGGTTGAATCCTTACCGGTAAGTTCTTTTATGATTCCTACACTTGATTGCTCACGAACGCATATTTGATTGTATTTGATGAGGTATTTCTTGTACAAATCCTTCAGGTCGTTTGGAATTTCATTTGTTGCGAAACTCGCCGCGAAAGAAAGTCGGGGCTTCTCTTCAGGTACAAAACTCAACATGAAACTTGTGTCGTTGTATATAAAGCGAGGATTCCACACCTGGTCACTGCCTGTACAATAGACATCAAAAACGGGCGGATTCCCTTGCAGTGAATCCATACTGTCATACGATTGCTCGGTCAAGTTGAAATATTCTTTGTGGAATTTATTGAATTTATTAATTCTTCTGTTTTTGGGGAAACCCAAAAGTAACTGTATAATCCAATCAACTACCTTTTTTATTGGCTTTGCCTTTATACGCTTGTTTGCATTGAAATCATAATCAATAAGCTTTGCAAAATGACCAATAGTTTCTATTGTTTTCTGCAATGCAAAAGCCTGTAAAGCAGATCCATTGTTATAGACTTTATGCATTGTTATTATTCCTATTTTCATAACATCTTTTTCAATTTACTAATTACACGTTGACAAAACATTGTGAACTTGAAGACAGCAGAAGTTATGGGATAACCATGGCTAAGCAAGTACATAATTACGAATGACACTTCCTTGTGGTGAGCATTCTTTTTCATCTGTCCCTCTGCGACAACATCAAAAGGATGCTCTATTAGTGTAACATTCTGTAGATTTTCAATAATATCTCGACCTCTATCTGTAAATGCCACTAATGCGCTGACACCCTTCTGGTCATTCTTGTATGTTTCTCCCCATAAATCTCCTATGCGGATATCTGCGCTTGACTGGTCATATTTATATTTGCAATTCTTTTCACATTGAGGTCCGAGGCAAATATCACCTAGAAATAGCTTATAAAACATGTCTCCTTGTGACATCCGGCTTTGTATGAAACTTTTTTTTCACCCTTATTAACAGATTATAACTATCATGCCAGTCAACTGGTTTTGAGGTATTTTCACCATCAATACCCATCAACCAACTATCATGCCACCCGTATTCAAATTTATTACGCCATGATGCATAAGTAACTTTGCCTATCTTGGGTTCAAGCATCTTGATATATGCTCTCCAAGCCCACATAGATGGTACACAATGACAGAAGAAATCCATAAGGACGAAATTATCTTCGCAACGGAATTTCCGAATCATTCTTCTGAAAGAATCTATTTGGCATGGTGTTCCTGTTATTAAATATTTTTGTCCTTTGCGTTGTATCAGTCTAAATGCATCAGCTGTATAACTTTGTATATACTTACTGCCAATAGATTGGATAAACTCTTCAACCGTTGTGGCAATGTAATGTTCAGCTCTCTGTTCTGCAATATCATATCGGCATCCTACTGCATGATAACCCTGTCCTATCAATTGCTTTCCCAATTCAAAACCGATACCACCACTGGAGCATTTCCTACGCACATCCTCATCGTTGCTCCAGGCAGCCCATGACTTGATTTTCCTTTCCGCCAATGACAACTCTGAGTGATTGAAAGCACAGACATCCAGGCATAAACCACAATTGGTACATCTGTCTATATCCTCAATGTGTGGTTCGTAAAAACCATCTTTGTTAAGAGATATGGAGATTATTTTCTTTGGACATGTTGCAGAACAAACACCACAACCGAAACAATCTCTAATCAGTGATATGTTATTATTCATGTTTTTTCCTATAATGCAGGTATTTCTGTATATAAAAGGATTTAGTCCATTTTAGCCAGTGTATAAATCTAACAAAAGGATTAGAATAAAATTTCCTCAAATAATACAAGCGATCTCTTAGACTTCTACTATAATTAAACTGGTTTGAAATTCCTCCATCCGACATGTTGGTTATCACAAAATCTACAAAAACAAATCTTTCGCCAGCCCCATAAACTCTATGAAACCAATCGGCATCACCGATGATTTTATAATATATATCAAAAACACCATACTTATCATATATTTCCTTGGGAACAAGCGTTGCTGGATGAGGAACTCCTATGTAGTCATTTTTGTAGGCTCGTTCTAATCCATTGCCTGTAGGAATATTCGTAGAAATCAGATTTCCTGCCATGGAGACAAAGTTAAGACCTCCAGATATAACAGGAAGAGTTCCCCAATGATTGGATTTAATAAAATCGGACATTTTTTGTAATACCCCAGGTTCTATATAGTCATCGGCATTTACATTCCAACAATATACACCGTTAGAACGTTCTACTCCTTTGTTGAAGGCATCGTACAGTCCCTTATCACGTTCACTCTTCCAGCGCATTCGACCTTCGAATAGCGGTTCATATTTTTTTAAGATATCTAAAGTTCCATCTGTTGAACCACCATCGACAATAATATATTCATAATTCTTGTACTCCTGGGCAAGAACTGATTTTATTGTTCGTTCAATGGTTTGTGCTGCATTCCAACATGGAGTGGCAATTGAAAACAATGGTTTATTCATAATTTAAATAACATTCTTAGCTTTGTATAAAGCATAAAATTGAATAGCTCTCATAATTGGAGTAGAATCAAACATGTAACTCACAGAACAGACAATAATTACTACAAATAAAATCCAGGATGTATCAAATTTATAATCTGTATTCAGTTTGAAACAACTTTTATACATCAATAACAAGAATAAACTTGCTAATATAATACCCATTTGTGCAAATGGCTTGACAATACCATTTGACGTAATAATATATGGGGAGATGTTTCTATAAACAAATGATTTTTCTCTTTGCAGGCCATATCCAAATATGGGATTTGATCTAAAATTTTTATAATCAAGACTGATACCCTCAAATCTATCTACTGTAAACAAGAGATGTTCCTTCTCGTACCATTCCAAAGCATCACTTTCTGTTACAAAATTTTCAACACTACCTCTTGATTCGATTTTTTCCGCCATAAACGGAAGTTTATTTATACATATGAAAATAGTGCAAAAAATAGATAAGTAGAGAATTCTACGTATAAAGGTTATTCGTTTTGAAAACAAATAGTGGCAAGCAAATATAACCAGAGCAGCTATATAACCAGTTGTTGAAAAGGTGGTGATAAGTGCGAACAATAATATGATTAAACTTTTGTTGAACCTAATACCTTTGTTACGTGCAATATTGAATAACAAGGCAATGCATAGCATTACTGCAAATAAACCAGGTTCCCATGCACAACCAGAGTTTCTACCTAGAGAGGTTTTAACGTCACCCAACGTATAAAACAATATAGAGTATTGACCATTGCCTAAAGTATTCTCTAATAATAATGGGAATTTTTCCAATATGCCGTATCCTACAAATGTCTCAATCGCCCAACAAGGGATTGAAATCATTGAGAATAACACCATGGCTTTTTCGTAATATATTCCTAAGTCATTCGCGTATGTCTTAATTATAAGAATACCAGTTAGTATATGCAAACAAAACTGACTATATATGACCAATGGAAATTCACCATCTAAAATGAAAAGATGTAAAAAAGTCCATACAAAAAGTCCTATCCATAAAAGCCTGTAGAATATCGCCTTATCTGCTATATATGTTATATTTCTATTTCTCAACAAGTAAATTATACACATTATATAGAATAGCGTGCCAACTGGGTTTATGCGTGGATCAAAATTTGTAACCAAAGAAGACCCTCTTCCAAAAACTAAAACATAAAATAGGAATACTATAAACTTCCACGAAAAATATTTTATCTCATTATAAGCAATCATGACATTCTTATATGTTTAATTTTTTCATAATGATTTGTCGTATGCTCTCTCGCTTAGACTTACTCAATCCAAATCTATAAATTAATAGGCATGAAACTGACACACTAAGACTTGAGACCATCACCATGCGTAAATACTCATTGTAGCCTAACATTATAGTATGTAAAGCTAAGGACATTACAAAAATAATGGCAAATAATAAAAATACAGGACCATATACCTTCTTATAAAATCTTCCCATTGGGAAACCGATATAATGCTTCATCCAATATAGCTCAAAGAAAGCGTCACCAAATGCTGCACCTATATTAATAATAAAAGGTATGTATGGAGGCATTCCTATTTTCAAAAGAATATAACTTATAGGTAGTACCAATAACAGAATTACTCCACTAAAAAGGCCAACATTTCTTAAATAACCTGATGCATGAACAACCATCACTATGTTACCCGTCATTGATGTGATAATAGAACGAAATAGGATAAGCTGTGCAAATACAACCGTATATTCTGGATAATCACCTAACCACAAATGAAGTAGTGGACGAATCTCCAACATTAATGGGACAGAGGCTATTATCATTAAGAACGCAGAATATTTAGCCGCATTGAATACAAGATTTGTCATCTCTTCCATTTGTCCAGCTGCATAATACTTTATTACTTGTGGCTTAACTGCTAATTGGAAGTTACCTATCAATTGTTGAACTAAACTATGTACTTGAAATGCTATGCCTCTAGCTGCATTTATTGCCGTACCAAAAAACGCATTCATTACCATATTCAATCCTTGACTATTACATACTGAGGCTAGATTACCTATGATGTTCCAACCTGAGAATCCTAACATGCTCTTGAATAGGCCCTTTTCATAAAATATACGAAACCGTGCTTCTTCAAAATGCCTTTGGCAATATATGTTATAGATAATTGCTACTGAGATTTGAACACACAACAACAGTAAGGCATACATTATAAGGTTGTCATAAGGTAATGTTTGTATGGCAAACAGGATTCCTAATTTTGCCAGACCTTCATAAATGCTGACATATGCGTACACATTCATCCTTTCATGTGCTATAATTACCGACATGAAAGGTAATTGGATAATCTGTATGCAAATAGAAATTACCGAAAACTGGTATACAAACAAGGCAGCAGTATCACGTCCTGGAGGTATGACAAGTTTTTCCAACACATACCACAATCCAAAAGATTCTGCCAAAAAGAAAACAAGAAGAACAAGAATTAGATGCAACAACAAGGAACAAGAGAATACCTTTTTAACCTCGCCTCCATCCTCTTTTCCTAATTCCACATTCAAATACCTTTGAGTACTTGTTGACAATGTTGCATTCAGAAAACTAAACATCGTCACTATTCCGCCTATGACATTATATAAACCATAATCATCGAAACCTAATGTACGTAACAATACACGAGATGCGTATAAACCTACACACATCAAGAGCAACATGCGAAAATACAAGAATATGGTATTCTTGGCTAGTCTTTTATTATTTGCTGATTGTTCTGTCATATTGTTAATATCCTCCTATGTAAAATAACGATATTAATTGAGATATAGTCCTACACAGTAGAACATTACAGCTTTTCTACATAATGATTATCCAAAGTTAACCACTCTGCACTTTTAGATTGGTTGCAGAACAGCACGATGTTCTTGGAATCAGACTTGCTACTTTTATATATTAACCCATCTATGGATTTGCCTTCCGTATCAACAAACATCCAACGGAGATACTCCACAAATACCTGAGAAGGGATATAGTCGATGTTTTCCTGTTTTTCATTAACAGGTTGCGTTATACTTGAATGAAAGGATTTTAAGAATGATACACTTTCCCAATTATCCATCCATATAGATACATACTTTGGCAATGTTGTCAAGTCAACGACACGTAAAGGAACTTTTGTTTTAAACTCACCTAAAAGAGTTGCTACATGCTCCTTACTCCTGAGATATTCAGAAAAGGCTGTCCTACTATCAAATGCTGCATAGAACATAGATATTCCAGCCGGACTCATTCTGCATTGCCCACCCATGCCGTCAGGTGGGGAGGTGATATCATTAAAA
>JAEIGA010019634.1_pt1 | contig 10300 bp, 7 predicted proteins | sample 9270691 | NCBI WGS metagenome assembly JAEIGA01 (sample SAMN17057246, study PRJNA624740) | gut metagenome | biome: biome; isolation source: fecal sample | host: Bos grunniens | place: China: Xizang | collected 2019
AGCAGGGAAGTAAGGGAGAGTAGATTCTCCGCTTGCCCATGTGCAGGTGAATGAACTGTCTCCTGATGTGCATATTGTGAGCGGCTGGTCAGGAAGTTCCTTAAGGAGGTCCATCATGTGCTTTGCAGGTACTGCGATCCTGCCTTCCTCTGATGTGCTCTCCACTTCAATCTGAGTCTTGAGTGTGAGTTCCGAATCCGATGCTGTGATCTCAAGTACACTGCCTTTCAGGTCGAAAAGGAAGTTTTCAAGAATCTGCAGCGGTGACTTTGCAGGGATGGCCTTGGCTACGGACATCACTCCTTTAAGAAGTTCGGAACTGGAAATTATAAGTTTCATAATCTGTATAGTGTTAATATTTTATTCAGTTTCGTAACATGCGCTTTTTTAGTTTGCGTATAATACGGCATATTAAGCCAACAAATGTATAAAAATTTTCGATATCCGCTGGCATATTTTTTGAAATATTTCGCCCCGGTGCATAAATTGCGCCAAGGATTTTTTGCGATTGATAAAATTATAAGATTATAGTAACTATGAGAAAGAATTTTTGGATCATTCTGCTCTCTGCTGTTGTCGGGGGGCTGACAAGTTATGCTGTGGCGTCAATTGTGAGGACTGACAATATGTCACAGACAGTGACAGAGGTGGAAAACGGAGGGGCTCAGTTCCGCACCGTGAGCATGTCCCAGGACAATTGGCCGGATTTTACATATGCGGCCGAGTCTGCTGTTGATGCGGTGGTGTATGTGAAGGTGACATCGACACAGACTTCACAGCAGATGCCCAATTCCATTTTTGACTTCTTCTTCGGAACTCCTGCTCCATCTCCTCAGCAGCGCGAGAAGGTCGGAAGCGGATCGGGGGTGATTATCCGTGAGGATGGCTATATCGTGACCAATAACCATGTGATAGAAGGTGCGACAAAGATAGAGGTCACGCTTAACAGCAACCAGACCTATCCGGCAACTCTGGTAGGTACGGATCCTGCAACTGATGTCGCTCTGCTCAAGATTGATGCTTCAGGACTTCCGGTGGTTCCGTTCGGAGATTCCGACAAACTCAGGCTTGGCGAATGGGTCATTGCTATCGGTTCCCCATATGACCTGCGGTCTACGATCACTGCGGGAATCGTAAGTGCAAAGGGACGATCGATGCCAAACTATACCGGCGAATTCAAGATCGAATCATTTATCCAGACAGATGCGGCAGTAAATCCGGGCAACAGCGGTGGTGCTCTGGTGGATAAGTCCGGCAATCTTGTAGGAATAAATACAGCCATCATTTCCCAGACTGGTTCGTATACGGGATATTCATTTGCAGTGCCGTCCAACATCGTCAAGAAGATCGTATATGACCTTATGGATTTCGGAAGCGTCAAAAGGGCTGTTCTCGGCATTGTCATGCAGCCGGTAGACGATAAAATTGCAAGCGAATTGAAACTTTCTTCATTAAACGGCGTATATATTGTTGAGGTTTCCAAAAGCAGCGCTGCAGACAAGGCCGGAATCAAGGCTGGAGATGTGCTTGTTGCAGTGGATTCCATCAAGATCACAACCCCTTCATCAGTGCAGGAGGCAATAAGCAGATTCTCCCCTGGGGATGCTGCTGTGCTTACTGTCATCAGGGACGGAAAGGAGAAGAAGTTTGATGTCGTGTTCAAGGGTACATCACAGGAAAACGGTACTGAGGCTGAGGACGGTTCTGTAGCATTCTACGGCTCGTCTATCAAAGAGGCAGACAAGGATAAGCTTGAAAGATACGGCCTTAAGCATGGTGTAGAGATCGTTGAACTCGGTCCCGGCAAACTTATGGAAGCCGGAGCTTCTGAAGGATTCATCATACAGTATGTGAATGATGTTCCTGTAAAGACTCCTAAGGATGTGATCGATGTTGTGAAGAAGTCGAAGAGGGCAGTCTTTGTAGAGGGTGTAACACCTGCAGGCAGAACGGGATATTTCGGCTTTGGAATATAGGAGATTTGTTAATATATAATAATAAAGGATGAGACAGTTAAAGATTACAAAGTCGATTACCAATCGTGAGAGTGCATCTCTGGACAAGTATCTCCAGGAGATAGGAAGGGAAGAACTGATTACTGTAGAGGAAGAGGTAGAGCTTGCCCAGAGGATACGCAAGGGCGATCAGGCTGCTCTGGAAAAACTTACCAGGGCAAACCTCAGGTTCGTTGTTTCTGTTGCAAAGCAGTATCAGAATCAGGGACTTAGTCTTCCTGACCTTATCAATGAGGGAAATCTCGGCCTTATCAAGGCTGCAGAGAAGTTTGATGAGACCAGAGGATTCAAATTCATATCCTATGCGGTATGGTGGATCCGTCAGTCGATCCTTCAGGCTCTTGCCGAGCAGTCGAGAATCGTACGTCTTCCTTTGAATCAGGTCGGTTCGCTCAATAAGATCAATAAGGCTCTCCAGAAATTCGAGCAGGAGAACGAGCGTATGCCTTCAAGCGAGGAACTTTCGGAGATGATAGATGTTCCTAAAGACAAGATCGCCGATACTCTCCGCGTTTCGGGCCGCCACGTGTCTGTGGATGCTCCGTTCGTTGAGGGTGAGGACAACAGCCTTCTTGATGTGCTTGTGAACAACGATTCTCCAAGCGCGGACAGAGGTCTGGTCAACGAGTCTCTCAACAAGGAAATCGAGAGGGCTTTGTCGACTCTTGCTACACGTGAGAGGGAGATCATCAAGTCATTCTTCGGCATCGGCTGTCAGGAAATGACCCTTGAAGAGATCGGAGAACGTTTCGGACTCACAAGAGAGCGTGTGCGCCAGATCAAGGAAAAGGCTATCCGCAAACTCAAGAACAACTCCAGAAGCAAGCTGCTCAAGAGCTATTTAGGCTAATGAATCAAATGAAGACAATGACACCGGAAAAATTTATCATAACCAAAGCCGTTGAGGCTATAAAGGATCTTTACGGATCGGAAGTGGGTGAGGGTCAGCTGCAGGTGAATGTGACCCGTAAGGAATTCGAGGGAGACTACACCCTTGTCGTTTTCCCTCTCCTCAAGATGTCCAAGACAACTCCGGAGAATACCGGAAATGCGATAGGCGAGTGGCTTAAGGTCAATGTACCTGAGGTTGCTGCATATAATACTGTGAAGGGATTTCTGAATATCTCGTTCTCGACAGTTTACTGGAACGGACTGTTCTCTCAGATTGTTTCTGCGGAGGACTTCGGACAGCTGCCAAAGACAGGAAAGACCATCATGGTGGAGTATTCTTCCCCTAATACCAATAAGCCTCTCCATCTCGGACACATCAGGAACAACCTTCTCGGATGGTCTGTAGCGAGACTTCTTGAGGTCTGCGGACATGATGTGATGAAGGTGAATCTGGTGAATGACCGTGGTATCCACATCTGCAAGTCGATGTATGCATGGAAGGTACTCGGTAACGGAGAGACTCCTCAGTCAAGCGGCAAGAAGGGTGATCACCTCGTAGGTGACTACTATGTGGCTTTCAATAACCTTTACAAAAAGGAGGTTGATGAGCTTGTGGCAGGTGGCATGGCAAAGGAGGAAGCAGAGAAGAATGCTCCTTCATTGAAGGCTGCTCAGGAGATGCTCTTCAAGTGGGAACAAGGAGACTCTGAGGTGGTTGAGCTGTGGAAGACCATGAACGGATGGGTATATGAGGGCTTCGACAAGACATATTCGGACCTCGGAATCAGTTTTGACAGGACTTATTACGAGTCTCAGACATATCTCTTTGGAAAAGCTCTTGTCCAGAAGGGACTTGAGGCTGGAATCTTTGAGACTCAGGAGGACGGTTCTGTATGGTGTGACCTTACCTCTGACGGTCTTGACCGCAAGCTCCTCCTGCGTGGTGACGGAACATCCGTATATATGACCCAGGATCTCGGTACGGCAGAGCAGCGTTTTGCCGAGTACAGTCTTGACGAGCATATATATGTTGTAGGAAATGAGCAGAATTATCATTTCCAGGTTCTCAAGCTTATTCTCGGTAAACTCGGCTTTGACTGGGCTGACAGCATATATCACCTTTCATATGGAATGGTGGAGCTGCCTGAGGGAAAGATGAAGTCGCGTGAGGGAACTGTCGTTGATGCGGACGACCTTATCGAGGGAATGTACAATACCGCAAAGGAGACTTCACTCGAACTCGGTAAGATAGACAACCTCAGTGAGGAAGAGCAGGACGCTCTCTTCAAGATGGTGAGTCTTGGCGCTCTTAAGTACTTTATCCTTAAGGTTGATCCTCGCAAGACAATGCTCTTCGACCCTAAGGAGTCAATTGACTTCAACGGCAATACAGGTCCGTTCATCCAGTATACTCACGCCCGTATCAAGTCAATTCTCAGAAAGGCAGATGAGAAGGGAATCCCTCATACGGCTGAAGTGCTTGGAGCAGATACTGGACTCTCAGCAAAAGAAGTCCGCATCATCAAGATCCTCAACTCTTTCCCTGCAAAGGTGGCAGAAGCCGGACAGGCACATTCTCCGGCGCTGATCGCTAACTACGCATATGAGCTTGCAAAGGAGTTTAATCAGTATTATCATGATACTCCGATCCTCAGGGAAGAGGACCAGAACCTTCTCCAGACGAGACTCGTGCTTGTGGAGACCATCGCTAAGGTGCTCAGCAAGGCCATGTCGATTCTTGGAATAACTCTTCCTGAAAGGATGTAATCAGATAGCTTGTACGCTTTGACGACATGCCGCAGGAAAACGCATATATGATACCGACCTCCGTCAAGGAGGTCAATGCATTAGGATGGGACTACATTGATGTGATCATCTTTACGGGTGACGCATTTGTAGACCATCCTTCTTTTGGTACGGCCGTCATAGCAAGGTGGCTTCAGAAACATGGTTACCGGGTGGCCGTAGTCCCTCAGCCGAATTGGCGTGATGATCTCAGGGATTTCCGTAAGCTTGGGGCTCCGAGATTGTATTTCGGGGTCAATTCAGGTGCCATGGATTCCATGGTGAATCATTATACTGCTGCAAAGCGTCTTAGAAGCGATGATGCATATACCCCTGACGGCAGGGCGGGGCAGCGTCCCGATTATGCCGTTACCGTCTACACGAAGATCCTCAAGCAGATATATCCCGATATTCCTGTCGTTATAGGTGGAATAGAGGCGTCTCTTCGCAGGTTTACACATTATGATTATTGGCAGGATTCCCTGAAGACTTCTATTCTTGTTGACAGCGGTGCAGACTGGCTGTGCTATGGAATGGGAGAAAGGCCTATGCTGGAACTTACCAGGGCCATAGAGTCGGGGAGGAATCTGAATGATATCAGACGCATTCCGCAGCTGGGGTTCCGGATGGATGGAAAATGTTACCTGAAGGATGCTGTCATCTTGAATTCTTATGAGAGGTGCTGCAAGGATAAGGCAGCCTTTGCAGAGAACTTCCATGTGATCGAGACATATGCCAATATGATGTCACAGCCTGTGCTTGTGGAACCGGTGGGGGATGGATATGTCCAGATCAATCCGTCTTATCCACCTGCTTCTCAAGAAGAAATGGACTCGTTCTGGGATCTTCCTTTTACAAAACTTCCGCATCCGAGATATAAGGGAAAGCATATTCCTGCTTTCGAGATGATAAAGTTTTCGGTAAATACCCATAGGGGATGTTTCGGAGGTTGTAATTTCTGCACGATAGCCGCTCATCAGGGCAAGTTCATCCAGTCTCGAAGCGAAGAATCGATTATCAAGGAAATAGCGGCTTTGAATTCTCTTCCCGGCTTTGCCGGAAATGTCTCCGATGTCGGAGCACCCACTGCAAATATGTACGGCATGCGTGGTAAAGACCAGTCTCTCTGCTCCAAGTGCCGTCGTAAGTCATGTCTTTTTCCGTCACCGTGCCGTAATATGGACAGATCGCATGCGCGACTGCTCAAGTTGTATGCGCGTATAGCTGCCCTTAAGGGAATCAGGCACGCATATATAGGAAGCGGCATCAGATATGACCTTTTCCTTGATGAGAAGGGATTTGTGGATGAGACGTCTTATCCTTATCTCAAGGAACTCATTCTTGAACATACTTCAGGCCGTCTGAAGGTGGCTCCTGAGCATACTGAGGATTCTGTCCTCAAGCTGATGGCAAAGCCGTCTTTCCGTCTTTTTGAACGTCTCCGCCTGGAGTTTGACCAGATCGTCAGGTCAAGCGGGCGTAAATGTGAACTCGTGCCTTACTTCATATCCGGACATCCTGGATGTGGTATGAGGGAGATGCAGAGACTGGCCCGCAATCAGGCTTTACGGGGCCTCTATATGGATCAGGTTCAGGATTTTACCCCTACTCCGATGACTACGTCTTCAGTTATGTTCTATACAGGTATCGATCCTAAGAACATGCAGAAGGTTTTTGTGGAGAGGGATGCAGATCGTAAGAAGGAACAGAAGTCCTTCTTCTTCCGTCGTTCTAAACGATAAATCATATTTTTTATTTACGTAATCTCGCGATTGGTCTGTCGTTTGTTTAATGCTTGATTTGAATAATTAAAAATTAGATCAAGTATGGACAAATTGCTAATAATGACCTTATCGGTCATAGTCGCGGGGCTTTCGGTGACAGCTCACGACGTGGCGGCGCAGAATTCTTCCGACCGTGCAGCCAGAATGGATAAGTGGCATCAGGAGATGGCTGAATTCCGTGCGCGCTCAGAGCATGATCGTCAGCTTGCTGCCTTGGCTGATTCCCTGGCTTATGTACAGGCGGCTGCGGCAGTGAGAAATCAGGATTTTGTTCTGGAAGCTGACAATGTCTCTTTCAAGAACGGAATGACTACTTTCGTCAATTCCAGTACGAATTTCATTTCCGTCAAAGGCAACAGGGCAGTCGTGCAGATATCTCCAAGTAATTTTGCGTCGGGTCCTAACGGCTTGGGCGGTGTTACTGTAGACGGCATGATTACCGGGCAGAAAATCATGACTGACAAGAAAGGACGCACAACGTTTTCAATGAACGTGATGGGGATCGGCATCAATGCGGAGGTTGAAATCTATATGACTCCGGGAACCAATCGCGCAACGGCAACGGTCTACCCCAACTTTAACTCAAATACAGTGTGGCTTGACGGTACGATCGTACCTTATGACAGTTCTGATGTCATTGAAGGAAGCTCATTATAACGTATTTAAATACAAAAGACATGAAAAAGATTTTATTTTTCTCAGCATTGGTTCTTTTGGCAGCAGGTTGTCACAAAGAGCCTAGCCAGCAGGATAACAGTGATGAATACCTCGTTTATACATCTCCTGCAAAAGATTTCAACTTCTCGAAGTATACGACTTTCGATATTGCGGACAGCGTTCTGGTGATAGGACAGACAGCAAAGCCTTATTATTCTCAGTCGCAGAATGCCCTTGCTTTGATTCAGGCATACAGGACCAATATGGAGAAGTGCGGCTTTATCTACACACCTTCCAATCCCGATGCTCAGCTCGGCATTCAGGTTACATATATAGAAAAGACCGAGAAGTTTATCCAGTATTATTCGGACCCATATTGGTGGCTTGACTATCCTGGATATTGGCCTGCAGGTTACTGGGGCAACTGGACTGGATTCTACTACGGATATCCGGTAACCTATACTTATACGACAAATGCTCTTATGGCTGATATGGTCGATCTTGCGGATGGCCCTAATGCTGATGGGAAGCTTGAGATCGTATGGTCATGCTACATCGGAGGTCCAGCGAGCTATAGCATCCAGAATGATGTCAAGAGGATGACCAATTCAGTGAATCAGGCATTTGCACAGTCGCCTTACCTTAACAAGACTGCGAAATAGTAGAACGTGATTAATTGCAATGATATGAAAAAGATTTTATATATGCTTATGACGGCAGCATTGCTGACATCTGCAGTGGGCGTCGCAAACGCCCAGATGGGTAAGAGATATTATGTGAGTGCCGGATGGCAGTTCAATGGTACTCTTGCAAACGAATTTGTCGAGACTGCTCAAGGTTATGGAGCATTCATTGAGGGAGGATATTTCATTACCCCTATGTTTGCGGTAGGAGGTTTTGCAAGTTTCAATACCAATAATCAATATATTCCGACTCAGACTTATACATTTGATGATAAGTCTGCCCTGACAACAGATCTTGACAGGTCGATATACCAGGTGCCGTTCGGAGCAACAATGCGCTACAGGTTCCTGAGGAGTGAGCTGCAGCCATATGTTCAGGCAAAGATGGGTGCTGAATATTCTACACAAAGTACATATATGTCGACTTTTGTGAACAGACATGACAACTGGGGCTTCTATATTTCCCCTGAGGTCGGAATGGCATTCTATCCCTTCCAGAAGACTGATATGGGCTTTCTTGTCGCTGCTTACTACAGCTATGCTACCAACAGGAATGATTCATACAGCATAAAGGGTTTGAACAATTTGGGTTTCAAGCTTGGAATAACCTTCTGACGGATATGACAGTTCTCAGCCTTTACATTCTGACCACTTCATTTATGTGCCTCATTTCTGAGGCCTCATGAAAGGACAGAATGTGAAGGCTGGCTTTTGCTGTAGGTTTTTTTTGAATAAATTGGAGAAAAAATTTGCAGGTTCAAAAATAAATACTACCTTTGCAATCCCAATTCGGAAGGAACTCGTTAGAGACCCAAGAATGACCACGGATTGATTCGCTAGCTCAGCAGGTAGAGCACAACACTTTTAATGTTGGGGTCATGGGTTCGAGCCCCATGCGAATCACGGAAAAACTGCTTCCCTAGCTCAGTTGGTAGAGCACGACACTCTTAATGTTGGGGTCCAGGGTTCGAGCCCCTGGGGGAGCACGAAGGCGGTTTTTTAACCGCCTTTTTTATTTTTAATCGGCCTCTGAAGTGCTTCAGAGGCCGATTCTGTTTTCTGTGCATTTGTGGAAATACTGAAAACTGTGCATGAAAGTGTGGTTAAACTGTGGCTTGTTTTTCAGCAGGTTTGTCAGGAGTCCGAAATACCTGTAAAATTTGGTGAAACGGATAACGCTTCCGAACTTTGGTTAATACAATATAAAAAAGAACACAGTTTTGACACAGTTCGCTGAATAAAAAGTGCACAGTTGTCATTAAATCCAAACCTCTGTATTAACTAAAACAACAGCGTTATGGCACTTCAATTTTACCTTACCACGCATGCACTGAGAAATGGTGAACATGCTATCCGTGTCTCGGTACACATCGCCAATACCCGCCTTCAGACTACTATCGGAATATCTGTCAATCCTGACTTCTGGCTCGATGCAAAACAGAAGGTTAAGAAAGGGACAGTCAATTCCAAGGGAATGAAGTTCAACGAAATTAATGATAAACTGGCTTCCATAGTCAAGGCATTTACTGCATTTGAGAATGACAACAATGGAGCACCGACGACGCTCCAGACTCTTAAAGAGGTTCTGCATAATGCTCTTTACGGAGATAAAGGCAAACCGATGAGGGAAAAATATAGTTTCTATGAAACATTTGATATGCTTGTTGCAAAGGCAAAGGTGGAGTGCCAATGGTCGGAAAGCACTGTCAAGAAGCATAGTACATTCAGAAACCATCTTAGGTCTTTCGCTCCTAAAACCCGATTCGCAGAATGGGATGAGGATATGATTAATAGATTCATAGTGTTTGAGGGTAAGAAACTGAAGATGATGGATTCTTCTGTTCAGAAGGATGTTAAGATGCTGAAATGGTTCCTGAGGCGAGCCATGGAAATAGGAGCAAAAGTACCTCTTGACTTTCTGAATTTCAGACATAAGTTCAAACTGATAGAAAAGGAGGTCGTATTCCTGAACTGGGATGAACTTATCATGCTCTACAATTTTGATGTTCCTGAAGAGGGTAGTGTGGTACGTCTTAAAGACATTTCCGGAAGTGTCTATAAGAAAGTTGTCATGAACAGATCCTCTTTGCAGAAGACCCGTGACCTGTTTTGTTTCTGTGCCTTTACTGGACTAAGATACAGCGACATGGCAGCACTCAAGAGAACGGATATCACAAGCGATCTTATAAATGTCATTACAGAAAAGACAGATTGTACCCTAAAAGTCCCTCTTAATGCCTATTCTCGAGCAATTCTTCAGAAATATGAAGATGAGAGATATCCCGGCAATCTTGCCCTGCCCGTCATAACAAACCAAAAGATGAACGAATACCTTAAAGATCTATGCGAGATATGCGGATTCAATACTCCGATAAAGTACAGCTATTATAGGGGACGTATAAGATACGATGAAGTTTACCCCAAATGGCAACTCCTTGGAACTCACGGTGCCCGCCGCACCTTCATCTGCGTAGCTCTCGAACTA
>JAEIGA010019635.1_pt1 | contig 10300 bp, 8 predicted proteins | sample 9270691 | NCBI WGS metagenome assembly JAEIGA01 (sample SAMN17057246, study PRJNA624740) | gut metagenome | biome: biome; isolation source: fecal sample | host: Bos grunniens | place: China: Xizang | collected 2019
AAGGTGAAGGGATCCTTAATCGAGCGATCCACATGACTCTCGGCCGCAAGGTGAATAACACCATCAATATCGTACTGCTCGAAGATCTCCAGCATCTTGTCGTAGTCGCAGATGTCGGCCTTGACAAATGTATAGTTAGGCGCATTCTCAACATCCTTCAAATTGGCCAGATTGCCGGCATAGGTCAATTTATCGAGGTTAACGATTCTGTAATCGGGATATTTATTTACAAATAGGCGCACTACATGGTTACCGATAAAACCTGCACCGCCTGTGATCAATATATTTTTCATCGAATTGTCGTATTATAGTATGTTGTTGTAAAAAAGATGATTACTGCTGTGTCTGCTGCATGTAGATTCTCTTCAAGCAGTAAATCATCGACTCACGCCAGTGTGGTATATCCACACCGAAGGTCTTCTTGATCTTGGTCTTATCCAGCACCGAGTATGGCGGACGTGTAACCTTCGAGGGGAACTCCGACGAGTGGCAGGGATTAATCTGACAGGTGTGACCCATCGCCGTCGCAATCTCGCGGGCGAAGTCATACCAAGAGCATACACCCTCGTTCGAGAAGTGGTACACTCCCTCATTGCCATTATAATAGTCACCCTCGATAATCGAGAAGATTGTCATCGCCAGATCGCCGGCATATGTTGGAGTACCCACCTGATCAAAAACAACGCTCAGCGTCTCCTTCTCCTTCGTTAGACGAAGCATTGTCTTGAGGAAGTTGTTACCATACTCCGAGTAGAGCCATGCCGTACGGATGATGATTGCCCTGGCTCCCACCTCGGCTATAGCCTGCTCACCACGAAGCTTCGTGCGACCATACACTCCAAGCGGATTGGTTGGCATCTCCTCCGTGCGAGGCGTATTGCCCTCTGCCCCGAAGACATAATCGGTAGAGACATGAAAGAGCACAGCATCCACCTCCTTGGCGGCCTCGGCGAGTATTCGCACTGCCGTAGCATTTATCAACTCGGCCGTAGCCTCATCATCCTCTGCCCTGTCAACGGCGGTGTAGGCCGCGCAGTTTACTATAACGTTTACATTATTCTCCTTTACGAACCGACTGACTGCTGCGCCATCGGTAATATCCAGCTCAGCGACATCGGTAAAAATATATTCATTGGGCGATGCCGCACCCAGGCGACGCATCTCCGAACCCAGCTGTCCGTTTGCACCCGTTACAAGTACTCGTTTACTCTGCATAATAATCAACGTTATAGTCAAACAAATACTCCGAATCCTTCAATAGCGGATGTACCGCATCCTTGGCCGAAAGCAGAACATCCTCTGCGGGCAATCCCCAGTTAATGCCGATCTCGGGATCGTTCCACGCTATGGCGCCCTCCGACTGCGGAGCATACAAATTGTCACACTTGTACTGGAATATCGCCTCCTCGCTCAAGACCGAGAATCCATGTGCAAAACCGCGTGGCACAAACAACTGACGGTGATTATCTTCTGTAAGTTCTACAGCTACGTACTTGCCAAATGTAGGAGAACCCTGGCGGATATCAACAGCTACATCCAGTACACGACCCTTGACAACTCTCACCAGCTTCGACTGCGCATCCTTACCCTTCTGGAAATGCAGACCTCGCAGCACGCCATATTTTGATTTACTTTCGTTATCCTGAACGAACTTTACCTCGCGCACCTGCTCGTTAAATTTCTTCTGTGAATAACTCTCAAAGAAGTAACCACGCGCATCGCCGAATACATCTGGCTCGATGATCACCACATCCTCAATGGCTGTCTTGATTACCTTCATCGCGTGATCTCCTTTCTTTTGCGTTTATACTCATCAACCACCTTGAGAAGATACTGGCCATACTGGTTCTTAATCATCGGCTGTGCCAGCTCGGTCATCTTCTCCTCCGTGATCCAGCCATTGCGATATGCTATACCCTCCAGGCAGGCAATCTTCAAGCCCTGACGCTTCTCGATAACCTCTACGAAGATCGAGGCCTCAGCCAGCGAGTCGTGTGTACCCGTATCGAGCCACGCAAAACCGCGCTCAAGAGTCTGCACCTTCAACTCGCCATCCTGCAGGAACTCCTGATTGACTGTTGTAATCTCCAGCTCGCCACGTGCCGACGGTTTTATGTTTTTAGCAATATTTACAACCTTATTGGGATAGAAGTAAAGACCCACAACAGCATAATTCGACTTGGGATCCTGAGGTTTCTCCTCGATGCTCAGGCAGTTGCCCTCTGCATCGAACTCCGCAACACCATAACGCTCGGGATCATCCACCCAGTAGCCAAAAACTGTTGCCTTGCTATCCTCCTCAGCTGTTCGTACAGCCTCCTTCAAAATTTTTGACAAACCTGCGCCATAGAAGATATTATCACCCAACACCAAGCAAGCCGAGTCATCTCCGATAAACTTCTCACCAATGATAAATGCCTGCGCCAGGCCATCAGGACTGGGCTGCTCTGCATATTCAAATCTTACTCCGTAATCCGAGCCGTCACCAAGAAGACGCTTAAAGCCCGGCAGATCCTGCGGCGTAGAGATAATGAGTATCTCTCGAATACCAGCAAGCATCAATGCCGAGATGGGATAATAAACCATCGGTTTATCATATATCGGCAAGAGTTGCTTGCTTACGCCCTTAGTTATGGGATACAAACGAGTACCGCTACCACCTGCGAGGACTATGCCTTTCATGAAATTGGATTATGATAATTTTATTATTCTCTTCTAATCAATCACCTCCAGCAGATCCGGAGATATTTCCGCCGTAGAGATCGAGCCTAAACTCTCGGGCAACGAAACAACTACCTTTGAGCTGTTCTTCGCCTTGTCATACAACAAGACCCCCTCGACGCCATCAAAAATACCACCCAATACCTTGACGCGGGTTCCCTTAATCAATGCAGCCTCCGATGGAGAGAGATACTGCACGTCCGCCTCATATTCCCCTGCGACCTTAACAAAGTCTGCCATCTGCTGATCGGGAACAATTAATGGTCGAAATTTTTCGCCAACTGTTGAGGCGCCTATATACTGAAAAAACTGATATCGCTGCTTCAGATATTGAATCTCACTTTTTCGTCCGCGCACAAAAACCAGACTCGGAACAAGTGGCACCAATTTACGCATTCTCTTGCCATGATACGTACGCAACTCATACCTTTTTGCCACAAAACACTCCAGCGATTGAGTTGCCCGAACTGCCTTCTCGGCTCGCATCTCATTTTTGTATGCCCTCATCGCATACCAGCAAACAGGCTCATCGATTACGCTCATCAAGGATATTCAGTTCTTACAGGATGTTCAGTAAAGACAAATTCTTTGGTTCACCCCAACATCCATCCACGTCGGGGAGAAACATCTATTCTCGCAATGCAAAGAGTTGTTTTCCAACACCTTTACATCTATGTCCGCCGAATTTTTCGACAAATTAATTACCGTCATCTGCTATGCAGAGTGCATAAATCAGCAACTTTCCACTGGGCAAAATACCCACATCGTCACAAATATAATAAAAAAATCCCTGAAAAACGAAAATATTTCCCCGTAAATTTCACCCATTTAAGACCTTAAAAACTCATTCCGAATAAACATTCGTTTATCACACATCAATGATACAGTATTTTATTTTTCATCACAAGCAATAGCGAAAGTCAAAAAACTCATCCTTGGCCACCGCTCATTTTAATCCAAAATAACCAATTTTTTTCTATTTTTCTCACACCATCCCGAGCCTTTTCGCATCGAAAAAACATGCAAAATATTCCGCTCAACAAACAGGTTAAACAAGCTGTCACAAACAAAAAAAAAGTGCCATCCCGAAGGATAGCACCTCTATAAAATTTCGCAATAAACTGCTTACTTTATCAACTCATACTGGCGTGTTCCCAAACCGATCTTCTCGGCATGCTCCAGGCATGAACGCCACTCCGATTCGGGTGTAGAGTTCTTGAAGTGATCGTGATGGTCGTGGAAGTCGGGTGAGTGCATGTGATCATACAGCTGGCTGCCGGGCATGGGCGTAGCTGCCAGACATGCATCCACACAAGCCTGGTCCAACGCCAAGGGGTCTGCCGATGCAAACATACCGATATTGGGCAGAATAGGAGCATCGTTCTCGGCGTGACAGTCGCAGTTGGGCGAGATATCCAGCACGAGTGAGATATGGAAATTAGGACGACCATCCACCACAGCCTTTGCATACTCGGCCATACGACGGTTCAGAAGTTCGGGAGCCTGCTCATTCTCAAACGAAATGGCGTCGAAGTTACATGCACCAAGACAACGGCCGCAACCTACGCAGTTGTCGGTATTAACCTTCATCTTGCGGGTATCGGCATCGAAATAAAGTCCATTGTTAGCGCACTGCGCAAGACACTTCATACAACCGCGGCAACGCTTCTCGCTGATGCGAGGCTGGCCACCGCTATGCTGGTCGGTCTTACCCGCACGGGATCCGCAACCCATACCGATATTCTTAATCGCACCGCCAAATCCTGTCATCTCATGACCCTTGAAGTGGTTAAGGCTGATGAATATATCGGCATCCATCACTGCGCGACCGATCTTTGCACTCTTGACATACTCACCTCCCACTACAGGAACATCCACATCGTCCGTTCCCTTCAGACCATCACCGATGATGATGGGGCAACCAACGGTCAAGGGAGTAAAGCCATTCTCCCATGCGCAATAGAGGTGCTCAATAGCATTTTTACGGCTACCCGGATACATCGTATTACAATCGGTAAGGAAAGGCTTACCACCCAACGACTTTACGGCTTCAACCACCGCGCGAGCGTAGTTAGGGCGTAGGTAAGAGATATTACCCAACTCACCGAAGTGCATCTTGATGGCAACGAACTTACCATCCATATCAATATCCGCAAGACCCGCTTTAAGAATCAGCTTGCGAAGCTTTGTCGGAAGACCGTCTCCGTGAGCCTTCGTACGGAAGTCGGTAAAAAATACTTTTGATTTCTGCATGGTTATCTGTTTTATGATATTACAAAGTAAACTATAAAATCGCAAAATCGCAAGTCAACAGACAAAAAAAAAATAATAGGCCACCCCATTGGGCAACCTATTTTTTATACTCTATTTTCGCGGCCGATGCATACCCCTCTTCATAGAGGTCGAGCAGCTTGCGCGTATCACGCTCCATACGCCCTACCTGAATAGGCTGCTCGGGACGGATAACGACCAACTCACCCCGTGCCTCCAGCTCCTCGACAAGCGATATCTGACGATTGTACAGCATATTACGTTGACGTATAGCTTCACGCATAGCGGGATACTTCCCATATGCAAAGGGCGGCACAAAAGATGGTTTATCGGGTTTGCGATAGCCCTTGTTTCTTGTCAGCACCACCACATTATTATCATAACCAAGAGCCCGGGCGCGCTCCAGCGGAATGGAATCCCCAATACCTCCGTCGAGCATAGGCTCGCCATCGACATAGGCTATGCGAGAGACATAAGGCAGACTGCTCGACGCCTTGACAATATCTATAATCCGCTTTGGATCATGCTTCTCCTCGTAGTAGCAGGCTCGGCCCGTTAGGCACGATGTTGTGACCATCTCAAAACGCTCCTTGCACTCTGCATAGACATCGTAGTGATAGGGGATAATCTTCTCTGGAAATTCATGAAACAGCAGATCGAAATCCATGATATTACCCTTGAGCAGCAGTTGTTTGAAGCCTATATATCGATACTTCTCCAGCAGGTCAATATTGCTGAACTTACCCCTGCCTCGCTGGCGCGACATGAAAGATAATCCGTTACAGGCTCCGGCACTCACACCCACAGTGTATGCAAAACGTATACCATGATCCATGAAATAATCCAGCACGCCACACGTAAATACGCCACGCATGCCTCCACCCTCAAGGATAAGACCCGATTTATCCGTAATATGTACTAACGATTTTGCCACCTGTCACAGAATCATTTTGTTGACAAATTTAATGCTTTTTTTCTTAAATATAATCATAAAGGCAGTCAAACTCATCTGTTTTGACCGCCTTTACAATAATCCATAATCCTTATTTGCTCACATTGCTAAAGCGAAGCTCTCCACAGCCCGTGCAGATTGCAATACTCATACACGGCCACAACCTTCTCGCCACACACGCAGACCTCAGCCTCGGGCTTATCCTTCAGATTGACACGGATTCCTCCGCGCTCGGTCTCGACATAAATAAATACGATGTGATGCTCCTTGGTCATGGGGTGCGCAACGCTACCCACCTCGACCTTGAGCTTTCCATCACCCAGCTTGCTCACTTCGGGCACATGCTTCTCGCCGCCGGCATCTACCGTATTGGGGATCAGCTCCTGCATCTCCTCGCCACAGCACACCACCTTAACACCCGAATCTACCACCTTCTCGACCACATTGCCACAATGGCGGCACTTGTAAAATTTTGTTGCCATAAATAGAGAATTATTTTTTAATATCACTTATGGGCAACACGTGCACGATTAATGTCCGCCGCACTGATGATCCGAGCCATGGCCCGCACAGCCCACGCCTGAGTCAAGGATAAATCCCGCAAGGTAACCACTAACAACGGCCTCGATGTCGCCCATGCAACCTCTTACAACTTTAATACCATGTGCCTGCAACTTGTTAAGTGCTCCGGGTCCCATATTGCCGGCCAGCATCACCTCAACACCCATCTGCTGCAGGTCGGCAGCAATGCCCGACTTGCAACCGCATCCCTGCGGCGAAGGGAGATCCTCACGCGAGAGAATCTGTTTATTTTCAATGGTATAAATCGTATAGTGATCGCAATGACCGAAGTGGTCATCCACGCGACCGTCACGTGTCGGAACAGCTACTTTCATATCTTAAAATTTTAGTTTTCAGTAAAGCAAAATTAACGTTTTATTCCGAGTTTTGCAAATCAGCTGCAAGCAACTCTACTCTTGGTCCAACACTGGCCACATTACAACCCAGGCCCTGTGCCTGGCGCAAGATTTTTACCGACTCGGAACATCAAAATTTGAATATTCTTCGTATATTTGTGTAATTAACGACAATAAACACACTTATAATATGAAGAAGCTATTATCTACCACACTGTTCTTAGCGCTCATGGCGTTTATGGCGGGATGCGGTGGCGTTGACCCCGAGTCATACATCCGCTCCGACTACTACACTCGCGGCATAGGACTCTACCCCGGCTCACCAGAGGAGGATCCCTCACCCGAGCTTATTCCCAGCAATGAGTACCGCAACATCGCGCTTAATCGCGCAGCCTACCACTCATCAAGTTACGACTATAACCTTACGGCACAGCTCGTAACCGATGGCATCATTACGGCCGACGAGCCAGCCTATATGAGCTTCTCAACACACGAGGGCACACCTCGTCTGCGCGAGAGGGAGTGGACCATCGACGGAGGCCCCTACTCGAAGAATACGCTCAAGGGCGAGGATGTATATATGGAGTATGCGCTGCACAACTGGACCGAGAAGGCCGACCGAATAACTTTTTCGGGTACGGTAGCCTACGACAACAAGCTAGCCGGCAAGGGGTACACAATCACCCTGCTCGGCTCAAAGGATGGCAAGCAGTGGGTTAAGCTCTCTTCACTCCAGGGCACAGGCCTGCCCGGCACCGAAGGTCGCCACGTCATCCAGACCGACCCCAACAAGCAGACCGAGCGCATAGCCTACAATACACGCAATCTTGAGGAGAGCCTCTCTGTTACAAATGCCGATAACTACTCGGCCTATCGTCTGCAGATGACAATGACGGGTGCCGTTGAGTGGTCATTCACGGCAGTCGATTTCTTCCGTGCAGGCGAGCAGATTGAGATGCTTGCGTCGAAACATTTTGGCAGTGCGTGGATGAGTGCATCTTCTGGCGAGGAGTGGATATATGTCGACCTTGGCTCTCGCTCATCCTTCGACAAGGTTGTACTGCACTGGATTCACAAGGCCGCAGAGGGTAAGATTCAGGCCTCAGAGGATGGCAAGCTGTGGCGCGATGTCGCTTCACTCCCCTCTTCCGACAGTCTGACCGATGAAATAGCCTGCAAGGGCAAGGCTCGCTACGTGCGCGTGCTTATGCAGAAGTCTGCAGACGGCAAGGAGTACATGCTCAGCGAGATTGAGGTTATGGGTCGTGGAGGTCTTGTGCCCCAGCCCAAGACTCAGCCCGCAGCAGAGGGTAAGAAATATGCCCTTACGGGCGGTAACTGGCGCGTACAGCGCTCTTCTGAGGTTACGGCCACGGGTGAGGCTATTGCTGCAGCCGACTTTAACGACGAGGGCTGGATCGTAGCCACCGTACCTGGCACCGTTCTCACCAGCTACAAGAATGCCGGTGCCGTACCCAACCCCAACTATGCCGACAACATCTTCCAGATTTCGGAGTCGTTCTTCAACTCGAACTTCTGGTATCGCAATGAGTTCACTCTGCCCGAGGGCTTCAAGCGTGAGCGTCTGTTCCTCAACTTCGACGGCATCAACTGGAAGGCCGACATCTACCTCAACGGTAAGAAACTCAGCCGCATTGAGGGTGCCTTTATCCGTGGTATGTACGATGTGACAGACGCCATCGTCGAGGGTACAAACGTATTGGCTGTTGAGATTGTCAAGAATGCCCACATCGGTGCCATCAAGGAGAAATACTCTTACAATACCGACCTTAACGGTGGTATCCTCGGCGCCGACAACCCGACATTCCACGCCTCAATCGGCTGGGACTGGATCTCTACGATCAGAGGTCGCAACATAGGTATCTACAACGATGTATATCTCACTACGGCTGGCGACGTAACGCTGAGCGATCCCTTCGTGCAGACCACCCTCAAGGGCGAGGATAAGCTTGCAACACTTACCCCCGAGGTATTTGTCAAAAACCACGACAATGCACCCGTAACAGGTACACTGAGCGGAAAGATCGGTGCTATTACCTTCGAGCAGGAGGTAACACTTGCAGCGGGCGAGAAGCGCGCCGTTAAGTTCTGCCCCGACACATTCGCCCAGCTCAAGGAGCAGAAGATGAACCTCTGGTGGCCCAAGGGTTATGGTGATCCCTATCTGTATGATGCGGAGTTTGAGTTCAAGGTCGATGGCAAATCTTCTGACAAGCACTCTTTCAAGGTGGGTGTGCGCGAGATGACATTCAACGAGGACAACAGTACGCTGTCGCTCTACATCAATGGCCGTCGTTTCATTGGTCGTGGTGGCAACTGGGGCTTTGGCGAGAACAACCTCAACTACCGTGGCCGCGAGTACGATATTGCCGTTGAGCACCATGCCAACATGAACTTCACGATGATGCGTAACTGGGTAGGTCAGATTGGTGACGAGGAGCTATATGAGGCGTGCGACAAGCATGGCATCATGATCTGGCAGGACTTCTGGCTGGCCAACCCCGTCGATGGTCCGAACCCCTACGATGAGACTATGTTCATTGCCAACGCCGAGGATTTCGTACGTCGCATGCGCAGCCACGCTTCGATTGGACTGTATTGTGGTCGTAACGAGGGATTCCCGCCCGCCACAATTGACGTAGCTCTGCGCCAGATTGTGAAGGCAGAGCACCCCGGCCTGCACTACATATCAAGTTCGGCTGACGAGGTGGTAACGGGTCATGGCCCCTACCGTGCACAGTCCGTGAAGACATACTTCACGCTGGAGAATGGCCGCGATAAGTTCCACAGCGAGCGAGGCATGCCCAACGTGATGAACTACGAGAGCCTTAAGCGCACACTCAAGGAGGAGGATCTCTGGCCACAGGGCGATAAGTGGGGTCAGCACGACTACACAATGGAGGGCGCACAGGGCGGTTCATCGTTTAACGCCATCATTGCCAAGGGCTTCGGCGAGCCGCAGAGCGCGCAGGAGTTCACCGAGCTTGCACAGTGGGTAAACTACGACGGCTATCGTGCCATGTTCGAGTCACGCTCGGCCTTCCGCAAGGGACTTCTTTTGTGGATGACACATCCCGCGTGGCCCTCGATGGTATGGCAGACCTACGACTACTACTTCGAGCCTACGGCAGCATACTTCGGTTCGATGAAGGGCAATGAGCCTCTGCACGTGCAGTGGAATGCCGCCACAGACAAGATAGAGGTTGTAAATTATAGCGCAGGTTCGCACCCCGCACTTTCAGTCGAGGCCGCACTTATCAATATGGACGGCACAGTTCAGTGGCAGAAGAGCACAGAGGTTGCAAGCGAGGAGGATACCACCGTGGAGGCCTTCGCGCTCGAATTCCCCGCTTCGCTCTCATCGGCACACTTTGTTAAATTGTGGCTCAAGGAGGGCGACAAGGTGGTATCGGACAAC
>JAEIGA010019636.1_pt1 | contig 10300 bp, 8 predicted proteins | sample 9270691 | NCBI WGS metagenome assembly JAEIGA01 (sample SAMN17057246, study PRJNA624740) | gut metagenome | biome: biome; isolation source: fecal sample | host: Bos grunniens | place: China: Xizang | collected 2019
CTTACCGTTTAATTGCGGGAATTTTCTCTCAATTGCATTTTGTATAATTGATGATAGCTCTTTCTTTTTTGCGCGGTATTTTATAGGATTTTTCCGTAGTTCAATAAATTCTCTACACGTTTTTTCGTCGCAAAAGGTTAGGGATTGAATAATTGTTTCCCCCTCGGGCGCAAATGCTTTTTCGTGTGAGAATTCGCGAATGATTAAGTTTTCCGTTTTTAAGGCTGTTTGCTCTTTTTTGGGTAGCTTAAAGATGAAATCGGCGTGGAAAGGTAAATTGTCCGTTTTGCAAGCAAATGCGCAATGTATGCTTGAAAAACGCGGCATTTTCGGGTTTTTATAGCGTTTATCCATATCGGTAGGCATAGCCTCGCCAAGCAATTTTTCAAACGCGACGTTAGGCTCTGTGGCAATCACGACGTAATCGGCGGTGAGCATCGTACCGTCCGAAAATTCCACGATTTGCGCACCTGTTTCCCCCTCGATAATCGCCGTCGCTTCCTTGTTAAGCATAAGCGTACCGCCAAGATTTAAAAAGCGGGTTGTCATTCGCTTCGCCATTGCAAGCGAACTGCCGACGGGAATTCCGCCGTTTCCGCCGCAAAAAGTTGCAAAGACGATCAGCAAAGCAAGCGCAGCAAAATCCTTGCCGAGCATAGACGTGATAAAGCCTTGCATATACGGATTTTTAAAACGTGCCGCAAGCTCACCCGTAGTCATTCTATAATATCGAAAAAGACGCGGAACGGCTTGTAATTCCCGCAAGAACGCATTTCCTTTTTCACCTGAAAGCTTTTTAAAGGATTGCACTGCACGCACCGCTTTGGTTAAGCTTTTGATTTCTTTTTCGTCCTCGGGCGCAATAGATAAAAGCTCTTTTTCCATTTCATCAAGGTCAAAATGCACAGAAAGACGAACTCCGCCCTCTTCATAGGTGTATAGGGTGCGCGGTTGATGCACCTTTACCTTGCCCAGCGCGCCCAATTCCGTCCACATTTGATATAGCGGCGTTTTGGGATTTGTGCCTGTGAGCCAATGAATACAATTGTCGATATGATATTCCCCGCGCTGCCAACCCGTCAAATTGCCGCCCGCCAATGCTTGCCGTTCGCAAATGGTTGCGTGATGTCCGCTTAATTGCGCGTAAGTGCCTGCCGATAAGCCTGCCACTCCACCGCCGATAATTAAAATTTCTGCCATAACTTCTCTCCTTTTACGGGATAATTCTTCCCAAATAAGAAAAATTTAGACGTCATATTTCAATGAAAAATTAGAAGGCAGGCACTCAACGCGTACCTGCCCATGTCTTATTGAATTTTTTCCGCCTCTTTGGCGATTTTGGCATTTATTTCCGCCATTTCTTGGGCGGGTACTTTGACAACTTTTCTATCGTAGGTTACCAAGCCGTTGATTTCCTCTTCGACGTCGGAAACCTGCGTATAAATACAGCCGCAAAGTCCGCGCTTTATCAAAGGCTTTAATTTGGATAAATACAGCTTTTTCAAAGCCGCCGTCAACTGCTCTTGCGATTTGAATTTTTTATAGCCGAATTCTTTATTTTCATCAAAGACGTGTCCGTCGCACTTCATAGAGTAGCCGCCGAACTCACTTAAAACAACAGCACGCTTATCCTTGGGAACGCGTAAGGGCGTATAATAGGTATGCAAGCTTAAAAGCTCTGTTTTACCCACGCCTTGATCGTGCCAACCGCTTACGGAATCGATAATGCGCGTCGGATCCTTTTGGCGGACGTATTCCGTCCATTTTGCTGAATCAAACTGTCCCCACCCCTCGTTGAACGGCACCCACAAACCGATACACGTACAATTATACAGCTGTGCAAGCGTTTCGTCTACGCCCTGCGCGTATTCTTTGCGTCCTCTTTCGTCCTCTCTTGCAAAATATTTGTAATCATCGTCGCGGTGCTTAAAACCGAGGAAGGGAAATGCCGCTACGTGCGTAAACTTGTAATTTCCACCCCCGTTGACAAAATCTTGCCAAACAATAAGCCCCAATCTATCGCAATGATAATACCAACGCATAGGCTCGATTTTGATATGCTTGCGGACGGTGTTAAAGCCCATATTTTTTAAGAGTGTAAGCTCGTCCACGGCGGCTTTATCGCACGGATAAGTGAGCATGCCGTCAGACCAATAGCCTTGGTCAAGCACACCGTTGAAGAAATAAGGCTTGCCGTTCAAAGTCAAACGTTCTATGCCCTCGCTGTCTATCATTTTTCCAAACGAGCGCACACCAAAATAGGAAGAAACCTCGTCCCCCGCCTTATTTCTCAATACAAAATGATAGAGTTTAGGATTTTCGGGTGACCAAAGCGTGAAATCGTAAGAAAGCACGATTTTACCTTGAAAAGCTTGGCGAATAATCTCTTTGTCATCGTCAAAAACGGTGATTTCCGTTTCCGCATCGTTCTCCAAAGATATTTCCACCGTCTTATTCAACGCGTTGGGAATAATGACAAATTCGCCAATGCGCTCCTTGGGCATACTTTCCATCCAAACGGATTGCCAAATCCCGCTTTGCGGTGTATACCAAATGCCGCCGCGCTCGTCGCTTTGCTTTCCGCGCGCCCCGCTGTTTCTCGTTGCTTCGTCACGGCAAATCACTAAAATTTCATTTTCGCCAAGCTTTGCGACCTCGCTGATATCCGCCGTAAACGCCGTAAAACCGCCTTGGTGCACGCCAACGCGTGTTCCGTTGCAATATACCTCGCATTCGCTATCGACCGCGTCAAAATGCAAAAGCGTAATACCGCGCAACAAATCTTCGGTTAAGATAAATTTCCGCGAATAATACAGCTCTTCTTTGGGATTGAGAATAAAACCCTCTGCAACGCCGCTGTTTAAGGTTTCGGGTGAAAACGGAACAAGAATTCTTCCTTCATATTCATTCTTGTTTCCGTCCGTTTTATAAAAATTCCACTCTCCGTTTAAGCACAGCCAATCCTTTCGTTGGGCTTGCGGGCGAGGATGTTCTTGATGGGGAATCATTCCGATATCATAATTGGTTTTTAATCGCATTTTTCCTCCTTTACGGCAGCTTTTGCCTTCTTAGTAACGTGAATTAACAAAGGAATAAGTGCAAAAAGTAAGCACGCAACAAGCGCCGCGACAAGGAAAATTTCGGGCGCGGGAATGTACGAGGTCGTCATAACGTCCGCACTTTCCAAATCGGGCAGCGGAATATTTGCCGCTTTATTGATAGCGTTGCCGATAAGCGGGCCGATAAGCATGGGCAACAACACACTAAAAATCATACGAATGCCTTGCAATTTACCCGCGTCGTTTTGGGGAGTATAATCGCGCACCAACGCACCGCAAAGCGCGGAAATAAGGATATAACCCGCAATCATAATAAATCCCGCAATTCCAAACACAACAATCGTCGCGATTTTGTTTTCAAATCTACCGAAATACATACCGATTAAACCTACGGCAAATACTGCGGCTGCAATATATAAAAGCTTAGCTTTATTACACTTATCCGTAAGACCGCCCAAAAGGATATTTAAAATAGCACCGAGAATAATCGCCGCGCCGAATACAAGGCTGTATTCAATCACGTTAAAGTGCAAATACGTCGTCATGTAAATGATGAGATACGGCATAAAGATTTGGCACGCAATTCCGTAAATGCCGATAATGAGCAAAACCACGTAAAAAGGCACGTTGTTTTTTATAACGCTCGGCTTAAAGCCGTACACGATATCCTTCAAACTGCCCTGCTTTTCCAAGTTTGGACTATCCTTAATGAAGAAAATACCGAACACGCCGCACGCGCTAATGACGATACCTAAAACAAGGAATAAGATTTTATAGGTGAGAAGCTCGACCAAAATACCAAAGCCGCCCGCAACGATCAACATAGCCGCCAAAGGCAACACGGACAAAACGCTTTCCACCTTTCCACGATAGCTTTCGTGCGTGTTATCCGTCACCCAAGCATTGAAAGCCGCGTCGTTTGCGGTAGAGCCGAATACGCTCATAATGCAATCCCCTACAATAACGATGATAAGCGTAATGGTGATTGCACGCGTTTCAGCAACGCCGAATAAGGACTGCGTATTGTTCGTGCTAATAAAACCGAACAACGAGACGGTGATGCCCCAAATTAAGTAGCCCAAAGACATAAACCGCCGACGATTGCCGATTTTATCCGATATAACACCCGCCACGAGCGTCGTCAACGTCGCAACCACGCCAGAGAGCTGTACCATAAGTGTTACGGCGTCCAAGTTTGGCGCAATCGTTTCAAACACGAATAAATTAAAATACATATTTTCAACCGACCAAGCAATTTGCCCAATTAAGCCGAATAAAATCAAAATCAACCAATTTCGTTTTTTAAATTTAAGATTTGTCATAGGCTATCCCTCTTTTTGTGATACAATAACTATACCACATTTTTACTTATAATGCAAGTGTTTCATGAAAAAACGCTCCCGTAAAACGGGAGCGCATAAGATATACTTGCTTATTTAAGGATTTCTTGAATGATTTCGCCCATTTCTTTAAACTGCGCTTCCATCTCACTTGCCAAACGAATTTGGGTGCGCGCGCGGACAAGGTTATGGTCGGCATATTTGGTCGCAAAATAGGTATCGCCCGCCAAATAGTCGGCAAGGAAACGCATACCGCACTCAATCGTCATAAGATAGGAGCCGTAAGGCAAAAGCTCGGCTTCGCGCGGCGTAATGCTCGCCTTTACCGCACCGCAATACCCCTCTGCGTACGCCTTGAAAAGGTTGATATCAAAATGCACTTTATCCAAATCTTTTTCGTCTTCTGCCGCCGTAGATGCGCCAAAACGAATGGAATCGCCAAAGTCAAACAGCATAGAGCCGGGCATAATCGTATCCAAATCGATAACGGCACGCGCCTTACCCGTTTCCGCATCCATCAAAATGTTGTTGAGCTTGGTGTCGTTATGTGTAACGCGCAAAGGCAAGGAGCCGTCCTTTAAGCCTTCCATTGCAATTCCGTACGTATTTTCGTGGCTTAAAATAAAGTCGATTTCCGCTTGGCAGTCTTTCGCCCTGTCCATCTTATCTTCCGCCAACGCCGCTTTAAAATCGTCAAAACGCTTGGGCGTATCGTGGAAGCGTTTAATTGTTTCCGTCAGTTTGGACGCGTCGAATTCCGCAAGATAATTTTGGAACTCACCAAACGCTTTACCCGAATTTCTGAAAACTTCCTTATCCGTAACTTTTTGATAAGTGACCGTATTTTCAATGAAATCATATACGCGGTAGCATTCCTCTTCCTTTAAGAAAGGTTGACCGTCTTTCGTGGGCACGACGTTTAAGGTTTCAATGCCGTGTGCCGTCAAATGCTCGGTAACGCCGCAAATATTCGCCATTAGACTGTCGGGATCGGTGAATACTTTCGTGTTCATTTTTTGCATAATATAACGTTTCTTATTCGTGGTTAAAAGCAATGTTAAATTGATGTGTCCTTCCCCATAAGGTGCAATTTCTAATACGTTGCCTTCAATACAAAAGCGGTTTGCTATCGATTTATAATCAGACATAATTTCCTCCGTTCGCTTTAAGTGATTATACTATAATTATAATGGTTATGAATGGAAATTCAATAGTAATTATTTCCCCTTTTTTTGAAATTCTTTCATATTTTTTCTTGATGAAATAATCGTATAACCCCGTCAAAATATTTACAAATGAAAAAATATATGTTATACTATAATTATGCAAACAAGAGCAAAACCCACAAAATTTTATATGCACAAAATATCCAACCTATTAAACGTGCAAAAAATTGTTACGATACACTATCAATCGTTGGAAAAAAAGTATGTTTTCCCCGAAGAAAAGCACGATTTTTGGGAGATAAATTACGCGGATAAGGAAAACGTATTCGTTGGGCTCGGCAATAAAAAGGTAGAGCTTAAACAAGGCGAAATCCTCTTTATTAAACCCAATCAACCCCACTACGTTGAAAGCGGCGATAAAGAACCAAACCTCTTTATTATTTCCTTTACCACAAAATCGGAATCTATGGATTTCCTGCGAGGTAAAAAGTACCTTGTGCCCGAAAATTACCGTTATCTTTTGCAAAATATCATGTCGGAAGCGGCGCAAACTTTTGAGTTGCCCGATTTTGATCCGCATTTGACGGAGTTAAAATTAAAGGCAAAGCCCAACCTTGGCGGCGAACAAGTCTTGAAAAACGCGTTGGAAACCTTGCTTATCTATATGCTTCGTATCGCGCAACAAAAAGCCACCCCCTCGCAAGGCTTTTTCGTTTCTAAAATTGCGGATTCTTCGGAGCTTGAAGACGAGATTTATAAATTTTTGGTTTCCAAGGTTTACGGACAATTTCAACTGCTTGATTTGACGGAAGCCTTGCACTACGGCACGACGCATCTTTGCACGTTTTTTAAGGCAAAGACGGGCAACAGCATTTATCAAACGTACATGAAACTAAAAATTGACGAGGCGAAAAAGCTTATCCGCAAAAATTACCGCTTTGCCGATATTAGCGAATTGCTTTACTTTGACTCCATTTCGAGCTTTACTTCCGTATTTAAAAAATACGTTGGTATGACGCCAGGTGAATATAGAAGCAGCATTAAATAGAAAAAACGAACTCAATCGAGTTCGTTTTTATTTTTTATTTGCAATTTTCCGTCGGTTAACGCCAACACCTTATCCGCAATGGCAAGTGCCGCAGGTCTATGCGTAACAATCAGGCAAGTTTTGCCCGTCAACGCTTTAAGATTTTGCAAAAGCTGCTCTTCCGTCGTTGCGTCCAATGCCGAGGTCGCTTCGTCAAAAAGCAAGATCGGTCGATCGGAAACAAGCGCCCTTGCGATTGCTAAACGCTGCATTTGTCCTTCGGACAAACCACCGCCGCGCTCCGATAAAAGAGTTTGCAAACCGTCGGGCAGCTCGTAAACAAATTCCGCGCAAGCCGTGCGTAACGCAACGTCGATTTTTTCCTTTAACGCATCCCCTTGCTTTTCCTTCGAGAAAAAGGTCAAATTCTCGTAAATCGTACCCGAGAACAAGAAATTTCCTTGCGGTACGTAAGCAAAAAGCTCTCTATCCTTAATCGACAAAGGCAAAAGTTTGCCCGTCGAATCTTTAAGATTGATTTCTCCCGATGTGGGATTAAAAATACTTAACAATAGCTTAAATAACGTACTTTTACCCGAGCCCGAAGAACCCAAAAGACAAGCGATTTCCCCCTTCGCGATTTCCGCATTCACGTCGGAAAGCACAACCTCGCGGCCATAGGAAAAAGAAAGGCTGTTGAATTGAATGCTTGAAAATTCCGTATAGTTAAGCGCGTCTTTTCGTTCGGAGTGCAAATCCTCGTCGGGCAAAGCTTCCAACTCTGCCAAACGTTCCCCGCTTGCCATTCTTGAATAATAAGCAGGAATAACAGAAGAGAACCCCGTCAAGGGCTGTTGAAATTGCATAAGCAATAAGACGATGGATAAAATAGAGCCGTAATCCTTATTGCCGCCGTAAAGCACGCTAATTCCGCACCAAATCACGGCAAAAATCAACCCTGCGTTGCTTAAAAGAGCGAAAATACCGTTCATGCCCGTGCGTACGTTGTTACGTTTCATACGCGCACCGTAATATTTTTGCGCAAAGTCGGAGCATTTAATTTCGCTTTTATTTTCAGCACCGTACGCCTTAATCGTCATCAAAGATCCAACGCTTTCTTGCATGAACGAACGATGTTGACCATCCGCCGCAAGCACTTCCTTTTGTCTCTTTTTTATTTGACGGCGGAAAAGTGCCGCAACGCCCGCAAATACCGCCCCGCAAACAACGTAAATGCCCGTGAAAAGCGGCTCGATTGTCAAAAGCGCAATGATAGAGCCTACGCATTGTACGCCCATACCGACCAAAGCAGGCATAAGCCCTACCGTATCTGCGGAAACCTCGTGAATGTCCGTCGTGAGACGATTGACAAGCTCGCCGCTGTGATAAGAAGCGATATGTGCGTAATTCGAGCGCAAAATTTTACCGAAGGTACGCGTGCGGAGATTAGACGTAAACCGCGCGCGCAATTTTTCCGCGTAGTAAGAATCGAAGGTTTTTAAAAGAATTTTCAACAATACCAAGCCAAGCAAAACGGCGGAAAAAATCCAAACTTGTTTTTCCTTGCCCGAATCCGCGCTATTGATAACGTAACTAACCAAATAAGCAAACGCCAACGAAGCCAAGGTCGCCAAAACGGTGAGCGAGGTCAAAAGGATAATAGAGGCGCGATAAGGCCGCGTCTCTTTTTGTAACCAAATTTTCCCTTTGCTGACTTGTTTTGTTGCTTTCATTGTTCTGTTCCTATTTTCTTTTATAGCCGAATGCACGCAAAATTTTCTTCGCCAAATTTATGCATTTCATTTTCAACCTAACCCAAAAACGTCTGCATTTATACGTTTTTAAGCGATTTTTAACGTAACGGTGATATCTTTTATCACTCTCGCAAACGACGTGCTTATCTTTACGGAAAAACTCCGTCAACACCCCGATTACAGCCTCTTCGGGGACGATTTCGTCGGTGTAACAGTTGTCGCCACGGATAACATAACCCGTGTCCGTCACTTTAAGTACGCGGTGCAGTATATATTGCTCCCCGCGCTTATATAAGGCGACGTCCAACGGCTTCAACCTTTCCGTCTTTTTGTTTACGACAATGGTGTCCCGTCGGTTTTTTAGCATGGGCAACATACTTACCCCTGCCGTCGGCCCGACGTATTGCCCTTTCGTCAACAAAACGTCCTCTATTTTTTGAACTTCCATTTCGCTCATATTATTCGATAAAAGAGTTTTTCGTTAAAACTTCCGCGAATTTTTCCGCGTCGATACGAGCGCGCTCTTCATCCACTTCATATTCCGCGCAGAGTGCGGCAACAGCCTCGTCAACCGTGTGCTCTGCCATAAAGAATTTCCACAAAAAAGCGCCCGTTTCGTTTAAGTTGATCATACCGTGAAAGGTTTTACTTAATTCACCAACGGGGACAACAACGTGCGCGTCACCAACCTTTCTAATTACAAATCCCTTTTTGATTTTCATAAATTAATCCTCGCTTTTCATTTTCGGGGCGTAAGCTTCCCCCGTGAGTTGCTCGAAAGAGCACTTTACCGCATCCTCGGAAATATCGCATTTTAATAAATATGCGGGAACGCTTTCCACAAGCTTATCCAATAAATCCAAGGTTGCTACAGCGTTTTCTTCATCTTGCGGCAGAAGAACTTGCGTAAACACCCTTGAAGAGGTTTCGCCAATAGACATTTTGGAAATTTCGTTGCACTTTGCTTGCTCTAAAAAACATAAACCGCAAAGCTCGGCTTTCCCTTTGTATCCCCAATTTTCTTTGCCTTGCCAAGGCGTGCCGTGTGCGTAAAATTTCCCGTCGCAATATTCCAAAATGGGTTTATCACCATTGAGCACGCGCGTATTTTCCACGTAGCGCAGCCAAAGTTTGGTGTGGGTGGATTTCCCCGTCCCGCTCCGTCCTAAAAAGGCATAAGCCTTTCCGTTGCATTCCAAAATAGAGGCATGGAGCAAAAATCGGCTCCTTGTCGGAATTTGTCTACAAATACTGCGGTATAAGCAAATATTTTCGATATACCCGTCCGAAAAACCGGGCGACGCCTCTCTTTCTTCTTGCAATTCCGCGTCGGTAACGCTTGCCATCAAATGCGCGGGCACGTCTTGATCTTCCGACAAATACGCACCGCAAAATTTAGTTGTATATGCGTGTTTGTTGGCAATTTCAACACGTAAGCCTGCAATTTCGTATATCATTAGTAATTATTCGTCCAATCATCGGGCCATTCAACCCCGTTTTCGATATCGGGTCGTTTGTTTCCATTTGCGTCATCGCACGCAGGCAAAGCAAACAAGCTTGCAAGCGCCAAAGCGCAAAGAAAAAAGGTAAGAAATTTTTTCATAGTAACTCCTTAAATTAGACACGCACGTCGCCGCGTTCGCCAAGCAAGTCTGCGTGTTGTGCCAAAATCGGATTGATTTCATTTTCGATAAATTCTACTGTTTGTTGAGGTGCTCTGCCTACAAATTTCTTCGGATCAAGTATATCGTCCAATTTTGACCAAATGGGCGCGAACATTTCGTCCTGTTTAATGAGGTCGATAAGGTTGTTTTCACCGCCCTCCACCTTGACGTTTTTGCCCGCTTCCATAGAAAGTACACGAATGCGTTCGTGCAATTCTTGACGGTTACCGCCCGCTTTTACGCAGTCCATCATAATATTTTCCGTCGCCATAAACGGCAATTCCGCACGA
>JAEIGA010019637.1_pt1 | contig 10300 bp, 6 predicted proteins | sample 9270691 | NCBI WGS metagenome assembly JAEIGA01 (sample SAMN17057246, study PRJNA624740) | gut metagenome | biome: biome; isolation source: fecal sample | host: Bos grunniens | place: China: Xizang | collected 2019
AGAGAGCACAAAGAAGGCAGTGAAGAAGATCAACTCAAGCGTAGAGAAGACTACTCTTGGTGACATCGACGCACTCGCAGCTCTTAAGAGCCAGCTTGAGAACAAGTAATTGTTTTCACATAAATATTCAGAGGTCCGAAAAACATTTTCGGGCCTCTTTATTTTTATCTAAATTTGCACAAAATCGACTGCAATGAAAACAATGACTGAAAGACATAGTTACATCCTTGAACAGTTGAGAAAGGTTGGCTATGTTAGAGTGGTGGATCTAGCTGAAGAGCTTGGTGTGTCTACCGCTACAATTCGCAAGGACCTTACAATTCTGGAAAATAAGAATCTGCTGCATCGTACCCATGGAAGTGCCTCTCCGCTTCGTTCAAATGTGATTGACTTGCCCGTACAGGAGAAGAGCGGTCTTAATTCAGACAAGAAAGAGGCTATTGCACGTGCTGCCAATGACCTTATCCAGAAAGGGGATTCTATTCTTTTAACTTCTGGCTCGACAATCGAGACTTTTGCAAAGGTCCTTACTGCCAAAGGTACACTCAATGTGGTTACCCCGTCAATTAGAGTGGGTATCTATTTGAGCGAGAAGGAAGGTCTGAATATTATGATGCTTGGTGGCCACCTTATAGTAAAATCCTTGTCAGTTCGCGATTCGTACACAGAAGAGGGACTCAAATATGTCAGATGTAATAAGGCATTTTTCAGTTGTGATGGATTTGATTTTGACGGAGGTGTTACGACTGCATTTGTTGCAGAGGCAAAGGTGACCGATTCGATGCTCAATGTCGCCACAGAGGTTATCCTTCTTGCGGACTCTACAAAACTCGGAAAAAGCGGTTTCGGAAAGATTTGTGATATGACCAAAGTGGATACACTTATTACAGACGCAGGTATACCTCAATCGATAAAAAGAAGATTCGAGGAAGAGGGCGTTAAAGTCATAGTAGCGAAATAAAATTGTATTTCGAAATCGAAATTAAATCTCTATATTTGTTGCGAAATTGAAACCGTGTGTTCTATAATGAAAAGATTAATTCTTATAGCAATTGTTGCGCTTTCTGCTGTTACCATTTCAGCCCAACATCGCGCTGATCGTCAGCAACTTACCCATAGAGGTTCATCAACAATGATTCTCCTTGGAGACCCGCAGGCATATGTCAAATATGATCTCAATCAGCCATTGTTGGATCTTCAGATGTCATGGGTCTATGACAATATCGAACAATTGAATATGAAAGCCGTTCTCTGTGTCGGTGATCTGGTTGAGCAGAATGACAACAATGCTCTTGATCGCAAGATGCTTAATCAGACCAGCAGGCAGCAGTGGGAGGCAGTTTCAAAGTCATTCAGATGGATAGATAGAAAGGTTCCGCACCTTCATGCTCCCGGTAATCATGATTACGGTTTCAAGCATTCGGAGGATGAGCACACTTTCTTCCCGGATTATTTTACATCAGAGCGTCAGGGCAAGGTTCTTCTTGACTGCCTTGTTGCAGAATATCCAAATCGCGAGGGTCGCGCTTCTCTTGAAAATGCGGCTTTCGAGTTTGTACTACCATACTGGACTCGTAAGATTCTTGTCATTACTTCTGAATTCGCACCAAGCGATGGTGCTGTAGAATGGGCAAAATCGCTCTGCCTGTCAGAAAAATACAAAGACCATATCGTCATTTACATGACCCATTCATATATGAGATGTCATGGACGTTGCAATAATGCGTTAATTCCTACAGAGAGTTACCCGCTTACTCAAAAGCCCGGTAATAACTCCGGTGTTCAGCTTTGGGAGAAGCTCATCAGTCAGGTTTCGAATATCCGACTTGTACTTTGTGGACACCATGGTCATGGCCCAGACAAGATAACAAAGCAAGATGTTTTCGAGGATAATATCGGTTGGAGAGTTGATAAGAATACATCAGGCGCAGATGTCTACCAGATGATGTTCAATGTCCAGACACTCGGTGGTGGCTGGGAAGGCAACGGAGGAGACTGCTGGCTCCGTATTCTCGAGTTTATGCCAGATGGCAAGACAGTATTTGTGCGTACATATTCCCCTTTGTTTGGAATATCTCCAAGCACAAAGCATCTTGCTCATCGTACAGGTAAACTTGATCAGTTTGATTTCAAATTATAATATAAAAGTTAACATGACTAAAATTATTAGGTTAGGATTTTTTTTCGCTGCAATTTTGATTGCAGCTTGTAAGCCATCATGCGAGCATGTAAAGAATGAACTGCGTGCTCCGGCTTATCCGTTGGTAACTATCGACCCGTTTACAAGTACATGGTCGGCAGCAGATAACTTGTATGATGCTCCAACAACCCACTGGACCGGTGCTGAACATCAGCTTCTAGGTGTTGTTACAGTCGATGGAGTACCATACCGTTTCCTCGGTCAGGCAGGTGTTGAGAAAAAGTTCATTGCACGTATGTCTGACAAGACAGGATGGCCAGCAACTTATACCCTTACTAAGCCTGCAGGAAAATGGTACAATAGGGATTATGATGACTCAAAATGGACAAGGGGTGAGGGCGGTTTCGGCTCTGAAAGCAGAAAGCCTATGATCCATACAGTGTGGGATGGCCCAGAACTGTGGGTTCGTCGCGAGTTCACAATCGATGGTCCGCTGCCTTCAAATGAAATCGACCTGTTTGTCAGAACAAACGAGTACGGAACTATATATATAAATGGTATCAAGGTATGTGATTCTGACAAGACTGCCGGAAACTATATTAGACTTTCGGAGGAGGTGTTAAGCACTCTTGTACCAGGCAAAAATATCATCGCGGCATATTGTGCCAATCCTACCGGTTCAGCACGCCTTGATGTCGCTCTTGCGGCAAGCATCAGACAGACCAATGAGTTTGAGCAGACTGCAACCCAACTTTACGCAGATGTTCAGGCAATGCAGACCCATTATGGATTTACATGCGGTCCGGTAGAACTCTCTGTAAGTTTCCTTGCACCTTTGTTCCTTGATAATCTTGATTTGGTTTCACGTCCGGTGAACTATATGTCATATCAGGTGAAGTCTCTTGATGGAGCAAAACATGATGTACAGGTGATCGTAGAGGCAACTCCATCGTGGTGTGTCAATATCTATGGTAACGAGGATACTGTTTCTGAAACATATGCTCAGAATGGACTTGTGTATCTTAAGGCTTCAAGCGTTGAGCAGGATATTCTCGGCAAGATGGGTGACGATGACCGCATCAACTGGGGCTCGTTCTATCTTGTGGCAGAGCAGAAGAATACTGCAGCATCTGTTGCAGAGAACGGATTCATGAGGTTTACACGCGAGCATGGTTCGGTAAAGTCTGCTTCTGGTAAGTTCATGATCGGATATGATGACCTGTATTCTGTTCAGTATTTCGGCGAGAACCTTCGTCCATACTGGAACCGCACAGGCGATGTAACTATCGAGAGTCAGTTCGAGATTGCGAACAAGGAGTATCGCAAACTCGCACGCAAGGCAGAGGAGTTTGACTGCGCGCTCATGGCTGAGGCAACTGAGGCAGGTGGAAAGAAATATGCTGAACTTTGCGCTTTGGCATATCGTCAGGCAATTTCAGCTCACAAACTCGTTCAGACAAATGAAGGTTTCATAACATTCCTCTCAAAGGAGAACAACAGTAATGGCTCTATCGGAACTGTTGACGTGACTTATCCTTCATTCCCGATATTCTTCAAGTACAATACTGAGCTCGCGAAGGCTCTTATGAACCATATCTTCCATTATAGCGAGAGCGGAAGATGGACAAAGCCTTTCCCTGCTCACGATGTGGGAACATACCCATTGGCAAACGGTCAGACATATAAGTATGATATGCCAGTTGAAGAGGCTGGAAACATGCTCGTTGGCGCTGCTGCGGTTTGTGCATACGAAGGCAGTCCTGCTTATGCTCAGGAGCACTGGGATGTGATGACAACATGGGTGGATTATCTGTGTGAGTTTGGTCTTGATCCTGAAAATCAGCTCTGTACAGACGACTTTGCAGGTCACTTCGCTCATAATTCAAATCTTTCGATAAAGGCAATCGTGGGTATCGCTTGCTATGCTCGTATGGCTGATATGCAGGGCCTGGAAGATGTTGCTGATAAATACGAAGCAATTGCGAAAGACTTGGCAAGTCAGTGGAAACAGATGGCAGCGGACGGCGACCATTACAAACTTACATTCGACCGTCCTGGCACATGGAGCCAGAAGTACAACCTTGTATGGGACGAACTTCTTGAACTTGATATCTTTGATGAGGACATCATGGACGCTGAAATTCCATACTATATCTCAAAACAGAATATCTACGGCCTTCCGCTTGACAACCGCTCGACTTACAGCAAGTCAGACTGGATCATCTGGACAGCGACAATGACTGACAGCCAGGAGGATTTCGAAGCATTTATCGATCCGTTGTGGAAATTCTACGATGAGACCATCGAGCGTGTGCCAATGTCCGACTGGTTCTACACTGACAAACCGGAGTACTGCATGTTCATCGCACGCTCTGTTGTGGGAGGCTATTTCATCAAGATGCTTCCGGAAATCAATTACGAGAAATAAAGTGATACCAATATGAAGAAGATAATACTGACATTATTCGCAATTATATCATCAATAGCGCTATTTGCACAGCCAAAGGTGGTAGGTCACAGAGGTTGCAGGGATGTTGAAGGACAGTTTGAGAATACTGTAAGCAGTCTCAAATATGCCCAGCAAGTGGGCGTGGATGCTGTGGAGTTTGACGTGCAGTTGACCTCGGATAATAAAATTATCGTCTTCCACGGGCCTTATCTTCCTGGCGATAATACAAAGAGCATACATGATATGACCTTTGAGCAGGCTCGTGCATATAAACTCCCATATGGTCTTCAGATGCCGACGCTGGAAGAGTATTTCAAGCAGGCAAAAAAGTATCCCCAGATTCCGGTGATTCTTGAGTTCAAGAAACAGTCAACAGAAGAAAGAAACCGTACAATGGTGCAGCAGGCTGTTGATATCGCCAGGAAGATGAATATGGGTAAACAGTTGGAGTATACCACATTTAGCGAGACTGTATGTCGTATGATCCGTGAGATTGAACCTGATGCAAAGATTATTTATCTCGGTGCAGGTGTACATGTCAAGGATGCCGCTTACGCAAAGGAAAAAGGCTATGACGGCATTTCATACGACCTTAATGCTTGGTTGAATCATCCCGAGATCGCGGCTCAGGCCAAGCAGCTCGGGATAGAGACAACCCTGTGGCTCTCCAATGATTATGAGGTTATCGACTGGGCGATTCTTCATGACATAGACTATGTCTCAACTGATTTTCCTGCACAGGCTGTTAAATATGTCAAGTCGGTGAAGGAGTATAGATAGTATTCTACACATGTAATCAAGGTCCTATGAGAAGACTTTTAATTGCTTTGTCAGCGATATTGTCGGCTCTGACTTCTTGCCAGGAAAAGACACTCGCTATCCTGAATATGCTTCAGGATGGCGAAGTTGTTTCCATATATGAGACTGAAGTTATTCAGGATGGCAATAGTTTGGTGCTGACATCAGCAAGCGATCTTCATATGGGATTCGAATTGCAGCATCTCTTTGACATGTCGGAATTTAAGTGTCTGCGTTTCACTCTTGTCAACGAAACCCCGATGCCGTACTATTTTTCAGTGGTTTTGAAAGAAAGAGAGGTGGCGGGAAACGGAAGAGCAAGTGTACCGGGAAGGATACAGAATTTCTATATGTTGAAACCATACCAGACAAGGACATATGAAATGGCTATTCCGGCTGATCTTCCTCATCCGGAAGTTGATTCATGCTTTACAGGTATGCGCAATACTCCATATGCACGTCTGACCGGTCTCTATTCTTACAATGCAGATGTAAGCAGTATAAAGAACATCCGTATGCATTTCAGAAGAGCAGTCAAAGGTGGACGCATCATAGTGAAGGATATTGAAGGAGTTTATGGACAGAGAGTTGTTGCTGATAAGGCTTTGGAGAAAAATCATGAAGAGTTTTTCCCGTTCATAGATAAATACGGACAGTTCAAGCATGCTGATTGGAAGGGCAAGACATACTCCGATGATGACTTGCAGAGGGCTCGCGTAGAAGAAGAACGAGACCTTGAGAAGCACCCGGGACCTTTGGACAGATCGAAGTTCGGGGGCTGGGCTGACGGACCGCGTCTGGAAGCGACAGGACGTTTCCGTGTGGAGAAATATGACGGCAAATGGTGGATGGTCGATCCGGAAGGATATCTGTTCTGGTCGCATGGAGTGGTGCGTGTTACACCATCTACTGCCATAACTCCTTTGGATGGAAGACATTCATATTTCGAGGAGTTGCCACATCAGGAAAGTGACTTTGAGCAGTTTTATTATACTCATGACGAACTTCTGCGTCCATATTACGCCGACAGAGGATTCACTCAGACCTATGATTTCTCTTCTGCCAACTGCTATCGTAAATATGGCGAGGATTATAAGAATGTTTTTGCAGACCTTGCACATAGGCGTCTTCTCAGCTGGGGCCTTAACACCATAGCTAATTCCTCGGATAAGGATTTATGTCTTATGGATAAGACTCCGTATGTTGACCGTATTGAAGTCCGTTCAAGGCCGATTGAGGGTACTGCAGGACAATGGCTTCCGTTTATGGATCCGTATGATGACAGTTTTGTCGAGCGTATAGAGTCTCAATTGCTGGCAAGAAGCAGAGAAGTTAATGACCCATGGCTATTGGGCCTTTTTGTGGATAATGAGATTCATTGGGGAGATACTCGCTACCTTGCGCGTTGTACAGCCATGGCCCCTGCTGACCAGCCGGCTAAAATAGAACTTGTACGCTGTTTGAAGGTAAAATATACGAGTGTGAACAGACTCAATCAGGCATGGGGAACATCTTTCCCATCATGGGATGCTTTTCGGTCTTCCCGTGCTGATGTGCCTTCTGCAGCAGATGCTGACCTTAAGGAGTTTAATAAAGAGATTATTCACAAATATTATCGAAATATCCGTGAGGCATTCGATAAGTATGCACCAGGAGTGCTTTATATGGGATGCCGTTTTGCCTTGACAAATGCCGATGTATTGTCTATCGGAGAACAGTATTGTGATGTTATCAGTTATAACATATACAGCCACAATCTAAAACACTATCCTTTCCCAGAAGGTTTTGACAAGCCGGTTATGGTTGGGGAGTTTCACTTTGGAGCTCGCGATGTGGGAATGTTCCATAGCTCATTGATAGAAGTGGAGAGTCAACAGGAGAGAGGTAAAGCCTATGAGGACTATGTCCGCTCCGCCCTTGAGCATCCTAACTTTATTGGTACGCATTGGCATCAGTTCTCCGATCAGGCGACAACGGGAAGGTTTGATGGTGAGAATTTCCAAGTGGGATTTACCGATTGTTGTGATAAGCCTTATTATGAGACAATCCGCCACATAAGAGCGATTGGTTATAAGATGTACGAAATACGATCAGGACATAAACAACCAAATTGATGAAATTAATTTAAAACTAATATCAATATTATGAGAAACAAAGAGATTTTCTACAACTCTCCGGAGTGTCGGGAGATTGACCTGACTTCAGAGCAACCGCTTTGTACTGTTTCTACAGTAGGAAGTACAGAGCAGTTTGGCGGATTGGAAGATTTTGATTGGTCAAAAGGAAATTAAACAGGAGGACAAGAATTATGAAAAAGATGAACAGATTTTTTATGGCTGTCCTTTCTGTGGCAGCAGTAGCGGTTTCATGTCAGAAACCAGAATTTGAAGAAACAATGCAGCTTCCTCAAGTTGAAGTGGAATTTGCTGCGGTTACAGAGGCTGTGCCTACCAGGATGACTCTTGGAACTTCACTCAAGCCAGAGTGGGAGACAACTGACAGACTTGCTGTTTGGGATGCGAATGCCCTTAATGAGTTTGCTGTCAGCGAGGCAGAGGGAAGCGTGGCTAAATTCAGCGGAAAGATAACTGAAGGCTCAACAGAGTTCCATGCACTTTTCCCTTATACTGATGGAATTAAGTTTGACAATTCATCAAAAGCCTTTACTGCCGTTATCCCAGCAGAGCAGGTTATTTCTGCTGGCGACAGTGTGGCAACATCTGCCCTTATGGGAATGGCTTATGCTGAAAAGCTTGCTGAAGGTACTACGCAGTTTGCATTCCAGAATGTTTGCGGACTCATAAAGGTCGTTGTGCCTACAGGTGAGAGAATCACTTCCATTGTTATTACTTCCAATGGTGATGAGAAATTTGTTGGTGAAGGTACTGTGAAACTGACAGAAGTTACAGAGGGAGAAGTAACTCGTATAGTTCCTGTATTCACTCCTACCCCGAACGCAAAGAATTCTGTAACTCTTCTTCCAGAAGGTGAGGGCGCTACATTTGCAGCAGGAAGCTACTATGCAGCAGTTGCTCCAGTTAAGTTCGAGAGTGGCTTTACTGTATATCTTGTACGTGCAGATGGTGCTGCCGGTGTGATAGGAACTGACAAGACTATGGAGGTTGTCCGCAATGGTGGAACCAATCTTAAGGATGTGGTTTCAATTTCAGAATGGACCATCGCAATCTCTACAAAGGAGCAGCTCTTCGCATGGGGAAAGAACTGGGGAACAACTGACAAGGTGACCCTGCTTGCTGATATTGACATGGAGAATGAGCCTTGGACTCCTGTAGGTAACGCATCGAAAACATTCAATGGTGTGTTTGATGGTAATGGAAAGAAAATCTACAACCTTAATGTTAACACAAACACTTATGCCGGTTTCATTGGTCATCTTTCAGGAGAAGGTGTCGTAAAGAACCTTACTATTGGTTCAAGCGACGGTCTTACATATGACAACAGCAGTGCAATTGTTCATACTCCATCGAAGGATGCTACAGGTTGGAGTTATGTTGGTGCTGTAGCTAAGCTCAGCAGCCATGCTTCTCTTGAGAATGTGACCAATTTTGCCAGACTTGAGATTCCTGACACAGACTTTACCCCTCAGGCATGTATGGGAGGTATGACCGGTATCAATCAGGGACATGGAAATATTACTGGCTGTAAGAACTATGGTGATATTAATTATCTCGAAACTCAGGGAGTGACAAAAGATGGAAAGATCCATATTGTCGCAGGAATCGTGGCGAAGTGCGATTATGCGGTTACAGTTTCAGAATGTTATAATTACGGAAAGATTGTCAACAAATGTGAAGCAGTGCGTTATGTTGGTGGTATCATAGGAAACTCCCGTTCTGCTAATTATGACAATACAAAGCCTGTTGTGATAACCGGTTGTGACAATGCTAGCCCTATAGAGATATATGCGAGTCCTTATCTTGATGACAACGAAAAGCTGGTAGAGTTTGGAGTCGGTGGTATCTGCGGTATGCTTCAGAATGCAAACCTTGAGGCATGTGTCAACACTGGTAAGATTACTATTGCCACAACTTCTTCAACAAGTATTTATGTTGGTGGAATTGCCGGAATGCGCAGAGGTACTTATGATACTTCTATGACTGGATGTATCAACGGTACAGAAGGCATTAAATCAAGTCTTTTCGATTTCCAGACCAAAGCGGGAGATTGTAAGTTCGGTGGTATTCTGGGACACTGTCACAACTCAAGTGGTGCTTTGAATATTACTAATTGTACTAACCATTCTCCGATAACACTGTCTAATACAGGTGGAGTCTTTCAGATAGGTGGTATCTCGGGCGCGATCGTAGAAAATGTGGTGCTCAAGGCGAATGGTTGTATCAACAATGGTGCTATGACATTCACATCATCATCAACTGATCAGAAGATTGGTGGATTGTTCGGCTATTTGAGATCTGTAGCAGATGCAGATTTCCAGATTACTGATTGTGTGAATAATGCCGATATATCGACAAGCAATGGAGGAACTTCAGTTGAAACTGATATTGCCGGTATTGTAGGATATGCAGGAGCATATCAGACATTTTATAAATGCAAGAATTACGGAGCCATATCAACTTCGGGCTCAGCAAACAAGCCTCGTCCGGCAGGACTTGCCGGAGTCGCTAACGGAACCGGGATAAAATTTGTCTCATGCGAAAACTGGGGCAAAGTGTCAAGTGCTTCAAATAATGGAAATCTTTATATTGGTGGACTCGTTGCCTATTCGCTCTCTGTGTCATTTGACGGCTGTTCAAACAATGCAGTGGTTGAGGTTACAAATGCAGGAGGTGATTCTAATGTTGGTGGCATTGCTGGTCAGGCAGAAAGTGTCACAATGAATAACACAGTGAATAAGAATAAAGTTGTTTACAATGCAGCAAAGAAACCTCGCA
>JAEIGA010019638.1_pt1 | contig 10299 bp, 12 predicted proteins | sample 9270691 | NCBI WGS metagenome assembly JAEIGA01 (sample SAMN17057246, study PRJNA624740) | gut metagenome | biome: biome; isolation source: fecal sample | host: Bos grunniens | place: China: Xizang | collected 2019
TGAAGCCGAATCCGAAGAAACCGAAGATATGACGGTTGAAGGATATGCGACAACATTCAATGAACCATATGTGCTTTATGAAGATAACGACATCATCTATCGCGAACAGGTCGATCCGAATGCATTCGAAGAAACCGACATGGATGATGTGATTATGCAATACGACCATGAAGGGCGTGTATTTGCAAGAACAGCAAACGAAACTTTGTCATTGAATGTCGATGATAAAGGTTTGTTTATAAGGGCGAATTTGGGCGGAACAGAAATCGGCCGAAATCTGTTCGAAGAAATTCGCGGTGGTTATACCGATAAAATGTCGTTCGGGTTCATCGTTGATAAGGACATAGAAACACGGTCTGATGCTGAAGATGGCCGCGTTGATGTACTTCGAACGATAACCGGTATATCCAAATTGTACGATGTATCGGCGGTTTCAATACCGGCCAACAACGGCACATCAATCGGTGCCGAAACAAGAAGTTTGATTGACGGAGCGATCAACCAAATTCAGACGGAGCGATCTGAAGCCGAAAAATTGGAACTTATGAAGAAGCGTACAGAATTAAGGGCGCGAGCACTTGGAAAGGAAATCGAAAAATGACAATCGAAGAAATCAAGAATCTTGGATTCGATGAACTTGAAAAACGTGCGGCCGAAATCGCAAAAGAAACAAGCGAAGCGGATTCGGAAAAAATCGATGAACTGAATGCCGAACTTGATGCGATCGAAGAACGCAAAAAGGTCTTGAACATCGAAGCCGAAGAAACAAGAAAGAAAGCCGATGAAGTTGCAAACGGAAACGGCGAAATAATCGAAGAAAGGAAAGAAAACACAATGACAATCAAAGAAGTCAGAAATTCAAAAGAATATATTGACGCATATGCCAAATATATCAGAACCGGAAAAGATGCGGAATGCCGTTCGCTTCTCACAGAGAACGCCGACGCGGCGACAACATATCCGGTCGTTCCTGTTCCAGAAATGGTTGAATCCAGAATCAGACAGGCATGGGATAACGACAAAATCTTTTCAAGGGTAACAAAGACATTCGTTGCCGGAAATCTGAAGGTCGGATTCGAACTTTCATCAACCGGTGCATCTGTTCATGCTGAAGGCGGGGACGACATCGATGAAGAAACACTGATGCTCGGAATCGTGAATCTCGTTCCGCAGATGCTGAAGAAATGGATCACAGTTAGTGATGAAGTCCTTGCACTTGGATCAGAAGAATTCCTTGCATACATCTATGATGAAATCGCAAACAAGATCGTTGAACTTGCGGCCGATACTGTAATTGCTAAAATACAGGCCGCACCAACAACAGCCACATCTTCGGCCGTTGCCGTTGCTGAAGTTGCCGGTCCTGTTAGCGCATCAACAATCCTTGACGCAATTGCCGAACTTGGTGATGGCGCACAGAATCCGGTATTTATCGCAAGCGGTCAGACAATCGCAGATGTCAAGAAAGCCGCACTTTCAGCGGGTTATGCATATGATCCGTTTGCCGGTCTTGAAGTTATCCAGAAGGCAAACATCGACGGTGCTATCGTTGGCGATCTGTCCGGAGTACAGGCCAATATGCCGGAAGGCGATGGCGTGAAGTTCAAGTTCGATGATCTTTCACTTGCAGAAAAGGATCTCGTTAAGATCGTTGGCCGTCTGTATGCGGCAATTGAAGTTGTCGGACCGAAGATGTTCTGTAACATCGTTGAAGAATCCGCATAATTTCGAAACAACAATAAAAGGGGCGGTCCGGTTCGGGCCGTCCTTTGTTATGGAGTGATGAACAATGGCGACGATGATTGATAAAGTAAAAATGGCGTGTCGTGTCAAAACGAATGCGTATGACGATCAGTTCACCGATCTGATTGAAGCCGCAAAACTTGATTTAGGGATTGCGGGGGTCGTGATTCCGTCCGAAATGGATGGATTAGTTGAACGTGCGATTTGTACGTTCTGTATGATGTCGTTCGGTGTTCCGGATAATTATGAAAGATTGAAAGCATCATACGATGAACAGAAAGCGCAGATGTCGAACGCAACGTGTTATACAAATTGGAGTGTTTAACCATGTATGAAGATATAGCAACTTTGATTTCATACGGTGCGAGCACGTTTGACGAATACGGAAACGAATCTATTGCGACGGAAAAAACCGATGTGTACGTGAAAACGCGGGGAGTATATCAGAATGAATACTACAACGCCGCACAAGTCGGTTTAAAACCGTCAATCACGTTCGTGATTTCGAATCGTGAAGATTACAACAATGAAAAGGTCGTTGAATATAACGGCCATGTTTACACCGTGGATCGTGTTGATTGGAATGCGGACCGTGACGAAGTTTCACTGATATGTGAAGAAAGAACGAACAATGGCTAAAACTGATAGTGTTTCAATCCAGATGAAAGAAATCATGGATAAATACGGACGCGATGCAAGGCAAGCGATAGACGCAAGCGCAAAAGAAACGGCGGAAATGTGCGTTCAACAATTGAAGAACACATCGCCGAAACGAAAAGGCGCATATGCTCGCAGTTGGACCGTAAAAGCTGAAAGACACGGTGAATTGACGGATTATATCGTTCACAATTCAAAACATTACCAATTAACACATCTATTGGAAAACGGACACGTGATTCGAAACAAAAAAGGAACGTACGGAAGAACACGACCGATCAAACACATCGCACCGGCCGAAGAAGCTGGAATTCAACGGTTTGAATTGGGCGTTCGTGCGCGTTTGAAGGGGTTATAAAATGACACTATATCAGATGCTAACAGATCCAGAACATGGCGTTGATATTCCGGTTGCATATTCTCACTTTACGGAAAAGAATGCGCCGGAATCACCGCCATATTTGGTATATATCGGAAACGGTCAAGACACATTCGATGCGGACAATACGCATTATTACAGAAACAATCGTTATCAATTGGAATATTACTTCACAGAAAAAGACGAATCCGAAGAAGCCGTGATTGAACAGATATTGTTGGATCATGGTTTTTTATATGAAAAAAGCGAAGATGTTTTCATTGAAGATGAAGGCGTGTTCGTTATTTACTATCAGATTTAAGGGGGAAACAGAATGGCTAACAAAGTTGAATTCGGTATTTCCAATCTTCATGTTGGAACATATACCGACAACAACGGAACCGTTACACTTGGAACGCCATATGCACAGAAAGGGGCCGTTTCTTTTTCACCGGAAGAACAGTCCGAAGCTACAAATTTCTATGCCGATGACATCATCTACTGGTCCGGATATTCTGGCGGAACATTCGAAGGCGATCTTGAAGTCGCGATGTTTGACGATGCTTTCAAGAAACAGTTTCTTGGATATAAGGAATTAGCAAACGGCGGTCTTGCAAACGTAAAGGGCGCAACAAAACCGAACGTGTATATTGCATTCGAAGTCGATGGCGATGCCGAAAAGCGTAGAATCATCATGTATAACTGTTCACTTGGTGGAATTACAAGGGAATACAATACCATTGAAGAAAACAAAGAACCAACGACCGAAACAATCAATGTAACTGTTACGGGCGATAATGGAACAGGCGTATCAATGGCAACATTCAAACCGGATGATGCGGGATATGATACGTTATTCACATCACCATCGGCACCGGTTCTTGCAAGCGAATCATAAAAACAATTCTATCACGGGGCGGGTCGATTCGGTCCGTCCCTTTTTTGTTTATGGAAGGTAAAGAAAAATGATAAAAACGGTTAAATTCGGAAAACATGAAATCGTACTTGATAACAATGTCGGTTGGACGATGATTTATCGGGATCAGTTCGGACATGATATTATTCCAACAATTATGCCAATATTAGCGGGCGCGGTCGATATATTGTCCGGCATCGCTGAAAACATCAATGGCAGAAAAGAAATCGGGGTTGAAATGCTCGGTGAATTATCGGAATCTGGCAAGCTGGAAGAAGCCATCATAAAGGCATCCGGCGCGGAATTCGTTGACTTCATCAATATCACTTGGGCGATGGCAAAGAACGCCGATGATACGATAACAGATCCAAAAGAATGGATCAGACAGTTCGAAGAATTTCCGGTTGATGTGATCGGTCCGGAAGTATTCAAATTGATATTCAAAGGAATGGTTAGTTCAAAAAACTTGAAGAGGATGAACGCCGCGATCAAAGTCGTTCATCCGACAAAGCAGAACGAATCGATTTAGACACGATAATTCTTGCGGGTCTTGAACGCGGTTTATCGATGTCTGATATCAAAAAAATGCAAGTCGGCCAAATCGTTGATTTCTGTATTTCATACAATGAACGACAGAAACAGGCCGAAAAGCAAGAAAAACAAGAAAAACAACACGGCAAAAAACGAAAAGCAAATCAAAACGATATCAATGCGTTTTTTGGTTAAGGTGTAAACATGGCGGGAAATATTAAAGGAATCACGATCGAATTCCGTGGTGATACAACGCAATTAGATAAGGCTTTAAGAAGCATTGACAAAGAAACATCCGGAATCGATAGCGAATTAAAAAAAGTAAATAACGGGTTGAAGTTCAATCCGACATCTATTGAATTATGGCGGCAAAAACAGACGCTATTGACGCAAAAGGTCAAAGAAACATCCGAACGGTTAACAGTTCTGAAGAACGCACAAAAGGAAATGGATGCGAAAAACGTTGACAAGAATTCGAAGGAATACCGGAACTTGCAACGTGAAATCATAACGACCGAATCCAAACTAAAGAACTTTAAAGGTCAATTACAGGCGGTCGGAAACATCAAACTTCGTGTCGCATCGGAACAGTTGAAACAGATCGGATCTAAAGCAACGGCGGCCGGTCATGCGATGATGGGCGTATCAAGGGCGGCCGGAGTTCTTGCGGGTTCGATCGGTGCGCTTGCGGTCAAGGGCGGACAGCTTGCGGATGATCTGAATACGATGTCGAAACAATACAGGATCGGAACCAAAGAATTACAGCTATATAAGGCGGCGGCGGATTTAGTCGATGTCGATGTTAACGATATAGCAAAATCACACGTAAAGTTAACAAAGGCGATGAAGTCCGCAAATGATGGTTCAAAGAATCAAGCCGAAGCGTTCAAGAAACTTGGAATCAATGTTACAGATGCGAACGGCGAATTCCGTGATTCTGATACTGTATGGCAAGAAACAATCAAGGCACTTGGATCAATGGAAAATGAAACAGAACGTGACGCACTTGCCATGACTTTAATGGGCGGGGCGGCGCGAAACTTGAATCCATTGATTGAAGATGGCGGCAAAACATACAAAAATGTTGCCGAAACCATGAAGAAATATGGTCTTGATTTCATCGATCAGAAAACACTTGATGATGCGAATGAATTTAACGATCAGTTAGATACAATGAAGGCGGTCGGTGCTCTTGCGTTCCAGACATTAGGGATGAAGATCGCCGGAGTATTAGCACCGGCATTCGAAAAGTTGGTTGTTGTTGTCGGCAAGGTTGCTGGATGGTTCGGACAGTTGAATCCGACATTAGTTGCAATTATCGGGGGGGTGTCGGCACTTGTAGCATTGATCGCGCCGGCCTTATTACTGTTCGGTGCTCTTGCATCGGCGGCGGGAGCGGTTGCGGGTGCTCTTGCGGGGATATCGTTGCCGATAGTCGGAATCGTTGCGGCCATCGGTGCGTTGATAGCGGCATTTACGGCGGCATACGCTAAAAGTACAACATTCAGAAAGGCAATCAATGAAATCGCCGTGACGGTCGGTTCATTACTGAAATCGGCGTTCATGTCGGCGGTCGCATCGGTAAAAGCACTTATAAAAGATCTATCGAAAACCGTGACAGTTGTTGCGAATGAACTTGGACCGGTTTTGAAGCTATTAATGCCGGTTCTAAAGCTGATAGCGACATTATTGATTGGAAGATTGAAGAACGCATTCAACATGGTGATCGGCGTGATTCGTGTGTTCCTTGCGATCGTTCGTTCACTTGCGACAATATTCCGAAGCGCGATTCAAACGGTCGTGACACTTGCGACCGGTGCGGTCAGTAAAATCAAATCGGCATTTTCAAGGGTCAAAGATGCGTTGACGGGGCCGTTCGAAAAGGCAAAAAGCGCGATATCCGGCATTATCGGCAAGATAAAAGGGTTGTTTCCGATCAGTATCGGCAATATATTAAGCAATGTGAAATTGCCGCACTTTAGTCTGAAATGGGATTCAAAGGATTTCGGGCCGTTAGGGAAGATCAGTTATCCGAAGGGGTTCGATGTTTCATGGTATGCTCGCGGCGGTATTTTCAATCAACCAACACTTGCGGGAATCGGTGAAGCCGGTCCGGAAGCGGTCGTTCCATTGGATAAGTTCTGGCGGAAACTTGAAGAAATGCAAGGCGGAAACGTGAACATCAATGTTTATCCGCCTGCGGGCGCAAGTAATGAAGAAATTGCGGAATTGGTAATGCAGAAGATAATTCAATTACAGAATAGAAGGCGGGTAGCATGGCAATAAATAACACGGGGGCGATGTTCAAATCGTTCGAATTTGACGGAACCGATTCAAGGAATTTCGGCGTTTATATTACCGGATCTGGCGTGTATAATGCACCGGAACGCGAAGTCGAAATGATATCGATTCCGAACCGAAACGGTGCGTTTGCACTTGATAAAGGACGGTTCGAAAATATTGAAATAACATATCCGGCGGGTATATATGCCGATACCGAAGCGGATTTCGCCGATGGGATATCAGATCTTCGGAATTTCCTTTGTTCAAAACGGGGATATTGCAGATTAACAGACGAATACAATCCGAACGAATACAGGATGGCAATTTATAAAAGCGGTCTGGAAGTCGAACCGGCACTGTTAAAGGCGGGCGAATTCGAAATCACGTTCGAATGTATGCCGCAACGGTTCTTGACATCCGGCGAAACAGAACAGGCGATTACAAGCGGCGGAACGATAACGAATCCGACGCTGTTCGCATCAAGTCCGCTGTTACAAATATGGGGTTATGGCAAGTTCGGTATAAATGGGGCGGAATTGGGGATCATTAGCAAACCTATCGGTAACGTAAAAGTGGCGGACACAAACAATTCGTATGTTGGGGCCGCACAAACAATATTTCCGGTTCAATACGCAAATAATGGTGATACGATTTCTGGGCATCTGAATTCATCCGTACCTGGTATCGGGAACTGTATTACCGCATATTATTTTACGATCGATTGCGGGAGTGATTCAATAAAGGCGGTACAAGCAACATCACAAAGTGCATGGAGTTCGTTTGCGCACTGTCATGGCACAAACAAAGTTCTGATTGAATTATACTACCAATCAAACGAACATTATGGTTCTTCAAATGCCGATTCCTTGACTTCATATGTGACAGTTACATTATCAAACAATTCGACAAAAACTTTTAATGTAACAGGAAGTATGACATACAACGGAAGCAACACAATAACGGCAACGCAAACAGTTGGAACATTACCAACTGGATATACATTGGATAATCAAATTGTGAAAGTGTGTGAATTGTGGCTTGATAGTACGCAATCGGCTCTTGGTTCACCAATATATATCGACCTTGAAGTCGGGGAAGCATACAAAATAGAAAACGATATAATGGTATCGGTCAATAATGCGGTCACGATTCCGAACGATTTACCGACATTGACATCGGGTGCAAACACAATTACATATGACAACACGATAACAAGTTTCAAAGTCGTTCCAAGGTGGTGGCAAGTATGATTCCGATTTTATACGACAAAAACGAAACGATATTCGCTTCGAACGGTCTTGGGCGGTTGCGTGATTGTATATCGTGTACAGTTACGGAAGAACGAAACGGAATATATGAATGTGACTTTGAATATCCTGTTACGGGTGAAAAATACGAATCAATCATTGTCGGCAGAATAATCGGAGTTCGTCATAATGATTCAAACGACATCCAACCGTTCGACATCGTATCATTCACGAAGCCGATTGATGGTGTGGTTTCGTTTCATTGTACGCACATTTCATATCGTCAATCATTCATGACGGTAACAGGAACCAACATAAACTCGTTGTCAGATGCGTTCACATTGTTCGGAAACGCAACGCCGTCAAATCCGTTCACATACACATCAGACATGACAAAAAGCGGTTATATGGCGTGTGCGGACGGTGTACCACGAAGCGTTCGACAGATGTTAGGCGGAATTGAAGGTTCTGTTCTTGATACATACGGCGGTGAATATGAATGGGATAAATGGAACGTGATTCTTCATTCATCCCGTGGTGTTCAACGGCCGTTCGCTATCCGTTACGGCGTGAATATGCTTTCATACGATGACGAACTTGATACATCCGAAGCATATACATCATGTATCCCATATTGGACGGACGGCGAACAAACAGTTGTCGCATCAAAAGTCGATAGCGGAACGCCAACGCCGGCAAATCATGGCGAAACTGTTCCGTTGGATCTATCCGAAAAATTTGAAACAAAACCAACAACAACGGCACTTCGAAACGAAGCAGTATCATATATGAACGGCTCGCGGCCGTATCTTCCGACACAAACAATCAACGTTTCATTCGTACGCTTGCAGGACATGGCGGGTTATGAAGATTTCGCAAATCTGGAACGGTGCGAATTGTGTGACACGATAAAAGTGGTGTTTCCGGATTACGGAACGGATGGATATTTCAAGATTGTTAAAACGGTCTGGAATGCGTTACAAGACAAATACGATGGAATGGAATTAGGATCGTTGCAAACGACATTATCCGAAGCACTTGGAATATCTATTTCACCGGAACGAAGCGGGTCGGCGAACATCATTGACATGATATATCCGATCGGTTCGATTTATATGTCGGCGCAAAATGTTGATCCGAATGTGTTGTTTAGTGGCACTTCATGGACGCCGCTTGAAAACCGGTTCTTGCTTGGTGCCGGATCATCATACACGGCGGGTGATACCGGCGGAAGTAAAGATGCAATAATTCCATATCATAGACATAGTGTCGCCGCCGTTTCAAATGCCATCACAGGCGGCGGGCATTCACATGATGCGGGTTCAAATCAAGCATTTTTAAGATATAATTACGGCACTGTAAGCACTGGAGTTAGTGAAAGAAAAGTCGCGGCGACAACAAGCGGAAACTATACGGCACCAGTAGTAAACAACGCAAGTGTTGACTGGTCCTATTTGCAGAACACATCAAACGAAACGCATACGCATAACCTTCCGGCGCACAACACTGATTATGTCGGCACAAGCGGAAACATAACGGGCGCAAATATGCCGCCGTATTTAGTTGTGTATATGTGGAAAAGAACAGCATAACAGGGGGGCAATCATGAACACAGCGATAATCGTAGCATTAATAACGGGCGGTCTGGCGATAGTTAGCAACGTTATAGTTGCATTAATGAACAGCAAATTGACAATTTACAGAATCGAACAGTTAGAAAAAAAAGTCGAAAAACATAATAATCTTGTTGAACGTGTTGCGGTGATTGAACGTGACGAACAAACACAATGGAAACGTATTGATGAATTACGTGCAGAACTTGAAAGGGAATGAAGAAATGAATGAATTTATTAAAGCAACATTAATTCGTGCGATCCGAACCATGTGTCAAACGGCGGTCGCATCTATCGGAACGGCAGCGGTTCTATCTGATATTAATTGGATCTATGTTATTTCCGCATCTGTTCTATCTGGAATCATTTCGGTTCTAACAAGTATCGGAACAGGATTACCGGAAGTGAAATCGGCGGATGAATTAACGGTTGATGAAGCTGATTCGGACGATGATGAAGTTTCCGGATATGATAGGGTAGGTGATACAAGTGACATGGAATAAGAAAACGGATCTATTTGCTTTGATGTGCGGTCACGGAAAAAGTCTTGATGGTTCATGGGATTCTGGATGTGTTTATAACGGTTACACCGAAGCCGGATTGATGCTGAAGATCACAAAAGAAACCGTGAAACATCTTCGGGCGTCTGGAATCCGTGTGTTGACGGATGCGGATGCGGACAATAACAGAAACATGAAGTCGTGTGTTGCATGGGCGAACGCAAACAAAGCGCGTTTCTATATGTCGATTCATTGTGATTATAAATTAGCATCGGCGGGAGTTGCACCATTGTACCGTTCCAAGAAGGGTAAATCAATGGCAACAAAGATCGGTAAAAGAACGGCCAAATTGATGAACATGAAATGGAAGGGCGCGTTCTATCGTTCCGATCTATATGAACTGAATGCGACAAAGATGCCATCGGTCATATTTGAAACCGGTGCGATCAAA
>JAEIGA010019639.1_pt1 | contig 10299 bp, 6 predicted proteins | sample 9270691 | NCBI WGS metagenome assembly JAEIGA01 (sample SAMN17057246, study PRJNA624740) | gut metagenome | biome: biome; isolation source: fecal sample | host: Bos grunniens | place: China: Xizang | collected 2019
ACCACAGTACCTCCCACGCTCACCTGCCAGCCGCCAAAGTGGTAGCCGGCCCGCTGTCCCGTGGGCAGGGGCGTCTCGGTGTTAAAGATATGCTTGGTGGGAATCTCACCCTCCAAAAGCTCTCCGCTGTTCCAATCCAGGGTCACCTCGTATTCCACGGGAAGGAAATAACGGTAGACCTTGTTTACACTGGTTTCATCACAGATATTGACCTTTGCTGTGGTGTAGCCGGCAAATTGGTATCCGGGATAGGGCGAGACCTCGTCGGCGGCCCAGTTTCCGTCCACCTCCGTGGCCATGGGCGCGTACCAGGTATAGGGATCGCTTTGATTGAGCCAGCGCACCAGATCGGGGCTCTCCTTGGAGGTCACGATATAATCGTAGCGCACCACGGGATAGGAGTTGGGCTCAAAGTAGGGACGAAGATAGATCACACCCGTTTCCTGCCATTGGGCAAGAATATTGGTTTCAGAGGCAAAGGTGAGCAGCTTTTGGCTATCGGGCTGAAGAATGGTCAGCTTTTCGTAGCTCTCTCCCACCTTATTCATGACCTCCCAGTGATGGAAGGTGTAGCCCGCGCTTCGCTTTTCCACCGGCTCAATGATCACCTGGGCGCCGCCGTAGGTATAGGTCAGACCGTCGTAGCGGGAGGCGTCGTTGGTGATGGAGGTGTCAAAGTCGTAGGAGACCATGGTCTCGCCCTCCTCGGGGAGAAAGACGATCTGATAGGTCTTGGGCTTACATTCAATGCGCAACGTAGTGTTGGCATTAAAGAAGGCGTTGTAGTAGCCGGTCTTTTCGGCGTCGATCTGCTTTTGTACCTCGGTGCCGTCGGGCTGGATCTCGTAGATGGCCTTGAGCTCATAGCCCGAATAGGGCAGGACCGAAACCTGAACACTGCGCCCCTGCACGATCTCCATCGTTCCACCGGAGGTGAGAACGCCCTGATCTACATTATCCACGTAGAGCTTAACCGAGCAGAGACTGGATTCATAGGTGACGGTAAGCTGATGGGTCTCCACGTTCTCGGCCAGAATCCCCGCCACGGCGGAGCTCATGACCAGGGTGACCGTAAGGAGCAGCAATACCGCAAGTCCAATGTGTTTATTCCATTTTTTGAACATGGCAATTCCTCCTCCTTAATACAGCATTGAGGTGTCGCCCTCCACCGCGCTGATGGCGTAGATGGCGTCCAGGGTAAAGTGATGGGCTTCCACCGAGAAGCGCTTTTGCAGCGATCCGGTGGCGTAGATCTTCAGGGTCGTGGCCGAGGGAAGAACAAAGCCGTGGGACTTGAGCACCGCCAGATTGATGGTGGCGCCGTCCGGGAAGGCATCCTCGATGGCACAGATGTCGATGACCGCCACGGCGGGATTGACCTCTACCTTGGGAGAGGGAGCATGCGGCGCGGCAGGTGCTTTCTCGGGCTCCTCCGGGGCATCCTCCTCTTCGGGAATCTCTTCTTCATAGGAATCCTCATAGGGTTCTTCCTCGTAAGCTTCCTCCCCGTCGGACTCTTCCGCGTAGGCCTCCTCTTGGTAGAGTTCCCCCTCATAGACAGCCTCTTCCTCATAGGACTCCTCTTCCTCATAGGAAGCAGGCTCCTCGTAGGCAACCTCCTCCCAGGCCTCCTCGGCCTCGGCAGGAACGGCATCCTCTACGTCTTCGATGGCTTCTTCATAAACGGCAGGGTGGAAGGCGGCCAGATCCTCCTCGGCGGAAGCGGTGGAATCTTCAAAGAAGAATTCGCCCTCCTCTTCTCCGTCAACGAACTCCTCGGCAGGAACCTCCTCCTCATAGGTCGGTTCTTCGTAAGAATCCTCGTAGGGCTCTTCCTCCGATGCCTCCACGTCCCACGCCTCCTCGACAGGGAGCTCCTCCTCTACGGGCGCGGCAGTTTCCTCCACCACCTCCTCCAGAGGCTCTTGAGTGGTGATCACACGCTCGTAGGTGGGCTCGGCATCGGCGTAATAGCGCTCGGTGTAGCGCATTTCGGTGATCTTCACGGTCTCCCGTACCACACCGGCCGCAGGGGGCTCCGCGGCGGGTTCGGCCGCGGGGGCAGGCTCCTCGGCAGGTGCTTCCTCCTCCACCACAGGCTCCTCGACGGGCTCGACCTCGGGAATCGGCTCCTCCTCGGGAAGTTCCTTCTCGGCCATGACATCGTTATCAAACTCCCAGGAGAAGTTGGCGTTGGCAGGGATCACGCTGGCATCCTCTTCGGGAACCTCGGGAACGTGATCAGGATCCAGCTCGAAGGAGGTGGCGGGCTTTTCTTCCCGAATGTACTCCTTGATCAACTTGCGGGCCACCAGGCTCTCGGTAGTCTCAAAGGGATAGAGAGGAACGTAATCGATTTTTTCGATATCGATGGGAGAGAGTCCCTGCTCCTCGCAGGTGCGCTGTACCAGCTCCATGGCCCACTTGAATTTGCGGGGCGTGCGGATCTTGTACTGGAAGGGGGTGTCGGCATACTTCTTTTTGGAGCCTACGTTCTTTCCGCGATAGACCGTGCCCTCCAGGCTTTCGGGCTCCAAAGCAAGATAGAGCTCCAGGATCCGGGTCTTCACGTTGATCTTTGCGATCTGCGTGCGACCGTTGTGGAAGCTATCGGCCGTCCAGCTAATGCGGCTCTTGGTTCCCTTATAGGAGAGCAGAGCGTTTTTCAGCTCGCTGTAATACTGCTTGATATTGGGACGTGCCTGGATCAGCTTGGCCTCAAAGCTCTTGCGATAATGGGCTACGATGTAGCAGCCCGTGGCCTCGTCAAAGCCGATGATGCGCTCGTTTCCGGTAAAGCGATCGTCATTGTCGTCGGCCTCATCGTCCACATCATCCTCGTCGGCCTTGCCTTCCTCCAGATCCTCCTCGGTCTCGTCCTCGTCGGGATCCTCCTCATCGTCAAGCTCCTCGTCATCGGGGAGCTTTTTGGAAGCGACGGTGGCAATGCTTTCGTCAGCGGTCGCCTCAGAAGACACCGAAGGCACAGACTCGGCCTGATCGGCCTCCTTGCGCTTTTGTAGCTCGTAATCCAAAAAATCGGTCAGCTTTTCCATCAACTGCTCGGTAGCAGCATCGGACTTGGATTCTCCGGCAGGCGAAGGTACCTCCCGCACCACTTCCTTGTGAGTCTCCGTCACGATCTTTTCCACGATCTTGTACGGGCGGGTACCGTCGGCAAAAGTGGGCTCCGCTACGGGCGCGGGAGCCGCCCCCAGCATCACACCCTCCGCCGCCTCAGCAGACGTTTCCTCTGCACTCTCCTCTGCAACGGACTCGGCCGCGATCTCCTCCTCGTCGGAAATCAGGGACTCGTCATCCTCGCCCCAACCAAAGGCAGAGGCCTCCTCCGAGATCTTGAATGCCGAGGGCTTGTCCTCGCCGTCAAAGACCGAAAGAGGAGCTTCTTCCTCGGAGGCAGGATAGTCCTCTGCCAGGAGCGCTTCCTCCACGGCGGCATCCTCGTCATCTGCGGGAGGAGCCACGGTGGGCGCGGCGACGGGAGCCGGCTCTTGGAGCGCGGCCAGATCCTTAGAGGACACGAACAAATAGCCCTTTGCCCAAAAGACGATGAGCAGGACCACAAAGACCACCGATGCCACGGCGGTCACGCCCGCCAGAACGGCAAGGCCAACGTAAGCCCCGGCCGGAAGCACGCCAAAAAGCAGTGCCGCCGCACCGTGATGATAATGATGAGAGCCATCGTCCCGCATGTCAGCCACCTGCTCTTCCCTGCGCGCGCGGATCACCTTATTGATCATAATGGAAATACACGCAATCTCGGTACCCAGCAAAATAGCAAGGGCGGCTACCAGTAACAAAAATCCCGTCCCCGTCATATCCGTAAGATTCAGGCCTCCGGTGAGTAAAAATGATAAATGCATTACATCGCCTCCGTCCACTGTTTCTTTCGCTTCCCATTTTTGGAAATGGAAACACATATCTACCATATATTTTACCATAAACAAGAGGCATAATCAAGAACCTCTTGAAAAAATATTCCTCTTTTTTCATCTTTTTTATCGCAAAATACAAGGAAAAATCAACAAATAGAGGAAGGTTTTACAAAGAACGTCCCGTTGCTTCCAAATTCGACTCCATTCCCCTTTTCTGCGGGCTCCCGCGCCCTCGCCAAAAGCGAAAAACTCCACTCTCGGTGGAATCCAACTCAAAAACGCGGTGATTGACGAACGGCTCCAAATGTGGTATGATACATACAGGACAGGGCCCCGTCCGCAGAAACGTCAAACCAAATCGAAAGGAGAAAAAACGATGGATCTGTTGATTGGAGAAAACATTAAAAAATATCGAAGAGCCCGAGAGCTCACCCAGGAGACCCTTGCCACGGTGTTGGGAGTTTCCCCCCAGTCGATCTCCAAATGGGAGTGCGGCGACGGCTACCCCGACATTACCCTGCTGCCCTCCATTGCCAACTATTTTGAAGTCACTGTGGACGATCTGATCGGAAACAACGAGATCAGCGCCGAGGAGGACGTTCAAAAGAATTTTTTTGGAGTAGAATGGAGGTTGGACCCCGAGGCACGGTTGCGTCTTGCATTGCAATACCACAAAAAATATCCCCGACATTGGCATATTGCCACCTCGCTCATGCACGAGATCGCTTGGAATCATCGGGATAAGATCGGAGAATACAAGCTCTTCCTTCATGATCTCTGTCTGCGCATCCTCCAGGAGTGCACCGATAGCGTGATGCGTCGAAGCGCGATCCGCTCCATGTGCATGGTTTGCGAGGAGGAGGAGATCAACGATTGGCTCAATAAGGATACCACCTTTTGGTACAAGGAGCGCCACAAGGTATTTGAGGAGCGTTACCGACTGCTACGGGATCGGGAGCAGTATGAAGCCTATCAGTTTGCAGGTGCCTACCTGCAGGTCTCCCAGGCTCTCTACGCCATCAAGCGCGACCGCAACTACCGCAATCAGCCCCAAAAGGCAGTGCTTTGGAATCAAACCTACCTGAATCTTTTGGACGCCGCCGCGGGACACACCGAGGGAACGCCTCTGCCCACGGGCTGGATCTCCGAATACGCCTCGGCCTACCTGCGCCTTGCCGCCGCCTATTTTGGTGCCAAGGATAACGAGGAAGGCTACCGATACCTGGAGCTTGCCCTGGAGCTGGCAAAGCAATACCACGCGCTTTCCACAAACACCCCATTGGATCTGGGCAATCCCGTGCTGTTTGGACAGACCAAGGCGTTAAAGTTGGACGATCTCCTTCTGCTTCCCAACGGAAAGACCCTGCAAAACAGCGAGGGCGTGGATCAGTTTTCCCCCGCCATGGCCGCCATTATGAGCGCCGCCAAGGGCTGGGAATGGTTCAACGGCGTTCGCATGGAGGAGCGTTACCTCCGAATTCTGGAGCAAGCAAAGGCCCTGGAAGAATGATCTTTCACAAAATCCCCGCCAGCGACGGTATTCCGTCGTTGGCGGGGATGATTTTGGATTTTTTTGATTCGATCATTTGGCCCAGCCGCAGGAGCGTTCCACAGCGCGGTGCCACTCGGTAAGAAAGCGCTCCCGATCGGACGCCGACATTTGCGGCAGAAATTCCCGATCCACGCGCCACTCCCGGCGCAGCTCCTCCCGGCTGGTGTACACGCCAACGGCAAGTCCTGCCAGCATAGCCGCGCCCCAGGCCGTGGTTTCCACACAGGCGGGACGCAAAAGGGGCAGTCCGAGGATATCGGATTGGAACTGCAATAAGAGATTGTTGGCCGCCGCGCCACCGTCCACGCGAAGCTTGGTCAAGGCCACGGTGGCTTCCTCCTGCATGGCGGTGAGAACGTCGGTGGTTTGGTAGGCCATGCTCTCCAGGGCCGCGCGAACGATGTGCGCCTTGGTGGTGGCACGAGTCAAGCCCTGGATCCCTCCACGGGCGTAGGCATCCCAGTAGGGTGCCCCCAGACCAACGAAAGCGGGCACTAGATACACGCCTCCGTTATCGGTCACCTTCCCCGCCAGTCGCTCGCTCTCGGCGGCGTTGCGGATCAGTCCCAGGCCGTCCCGCAGCCATTGGATCACGGCACCGCACACAAACACCGAGCCCTCCAGTACGTAACTGACCTCCGAGCCGATCTGCCAACCAACGGTAGAAAGCAAGCCCTGCCGCGGGGTCACTGCCGTGGAACCCGTGTTCATCAGCAAAAATCCGCCCGTGCCGTAGGTGTTCTTGGCGTCGCCCACGTCAAAGCAGCATTGCCCAAAGAGGGCCGCCTGCTGATCCCCCGCCACTCCCGCGATGGGAATGCTCTTTCCAAAGAGATGGGGATCGGTCACTCCAAACAGACCGCTGGAGGGACGCACCTCGGGAAGCATGCACCGAGGAATACGGAAGAGGCGCAGCAATTCCTCGTCCCAGCACAGAGTGTGAATATTGAACAACATGGTTCGCGCCGCGTTGGAGGGATCGGTGGCGTGCACCTTGCCTCCGGTAAGACGATAGATCAGCCAGGAATCAATGGTTCCAAACAAGAGCTCGCCCCTCTCCGCCCGCGCCTGGGCTCCCGGCACCTGATCCAGGATCCAGCGCAGTTTGCTGGCCGAAAAATAGGGATCCAACAAAAGTCCCGTGCGGGCGCGGATCTCAGGCTCCAAGCCCTCGGCCTTCATGCGGTCGCAAGCCTCCGCCGTGCGGCGGCATTGCCATACGATGGCGTTGCAAATCGGCTTGCCGCTCTCCTTTTCCCATACCACTACGGTTTCGCGCTGATTGGTAATGCCAATAGCGGCAATCTGAGAGGCATCGGCCCCCAACTGCAAAAGTGCCTCTACGGCAACGCCCATTTGCGACGCCCAGATCTCGGTAGCATCGTGCTCCACCCAGCCATCCTGGGGGAAGATCTGGGAAAATTCCCGTTGCACCTTGGAGCAGATCCTGCCCTGCCGATCAAAAATGATACAGCGGGAGCTGGTAGTTCCCTGATCCAATGCCAACAAATAAGTTTCCATAGATTATTCCTCCTTTTCTGCCCTGCGGTAGGGCCTGATCTGTTCCATCCCGTGCTCCAGCGCATACCGAAGCTCTCCCACCAAGCGCGCCAGGGCGGCCGGACTGCCCTCCCGCCCCTCGTGGGTAAGATCGGCAAACACATCGGCACGGTTGCAAAAATCGGGTAACGTATCCCTGCAAAAGCGTTGCAGTTCCTGCCGCACCGCCTGCGCATCGGCACAAAGCCGACGTTCCCGCAGCTCCAATTCTTCGATCCGCGCCAACAAGGCTTCCCGTGGCTCCTCTATGGAAGGCTCCGAAGCGCCACGGCACCCCAGCAAGCGAAATTTCCAAGCCTCCAGGCAGGACCGTCGCACATCCTGTTCCCGCACCACAGATCCCAGCGACCAATCCATGGCGCGAAGCTCTCCCTGCGCCTCCTCCAGAATCCCCAGAAAGCGGCAAAGCAGGGCCGCCGCCACCTTACGATCCTCCGCGCCGCTGAAAAAACCCACCTGCCGGGGAAGCCGTTGCTCTACCTCCCGCACGCAAGCGCAAAGCGCCCCAAGGCGCTCCCAAAGACGCTCGCAGACCTCGAAGAAGGCCCCCGTGCGTCGTTTTTCGTCGTTTTCCAGGGTTGAAAGCTCCAAAGCGCAAACGGACAGAACCTCCTGCTCCTCGCCCGGAGAAAGGGACGAGGGGAAGGTCTGTCCGTCATCAAACAAATCGAATGGAAAGGGGTTCGGCATACGCGTCAGACTTCTACGGAAGCCACTTCATCGGCCTCCGGGGACTGCCGCAGAGGCTCATGCCAATCACCGGGCAGGGGGCGCGCCGACGCGGGAACGCCAAACCGCACTGCCCCGTGCATCACCTCCACGGTGAAATCGGTTCCGGGATAGAGCTCTCCGTCCAGAGAGTACAAAAAGCCCTCGGGAGCCTCTACGCGGATGGATTTTCCCCGCCGATACTCCAGATATTTTTCAAAGCGGGAATCGTCCAAATGGGTCCCCTTGGAATACTCGCCGATCAAACGCAGGAAGGTAACGTAGGAAACGGGATGCACCAGGCAAACCTCCAGCATTCCGTCATTATTCATCGAGCGGGGAGCGCAACGGAAAGAACCTCCCACAAATTGCCCGTTAGCAATGGTACAGAGGAGAATGTTCCCCTTGGGATTGAGCAATTCCCCATCCACTGTAACGCGGCAAGGATTCTTCATAGCCTTCAAAAGTCCTACCACAACACCCGTGGTGTAGGCGTTCTTTCCGCCGATCAGCTTCTTGCGGCGCACGTTTGTCATGGTTTTGGCCACACAGGAGTCAAAGCCAAAATGGGTGGCATTGAGGGCGTAGCGATCCCCCACCCGCATGACGTCGATGTACTCTTCCTTGGCATGCACCAGCTCGTCGATGTTAAAGAAAAACTTTTTGCCGCCGTAGTATTTTACAAAATCGTTTCCCGAGCCACAGGGGTAGCAGGAAAAGGACGCATGGGGAAAGCCCATCACACCGTTGACCACCTCGTTCAACGTTCCGTCACCGCCGCAGGCGTAAAAGCGCACCGGCTCGGAATGGGTATGGCAATAATCTCGAATATAGCTCGTAGCGTCCCCCGGCCCCAGAGTCTGATAGAGCTCATAGTCCACGGGATCGGAAAGAGCCTCCAATTCCTTTTGAATCAGCTCGTAGGCGTTTTCCTTGCCCGCCGCGGGATTGATCATAAAAATATGCTTCATAGAACCACTATCCTCTCGTAAAAATCGAACGGTGCCTTGTTCTCACTGTATCCATTATAACACAAGCGCAGAGAAAAATCAATAGCATTATCAAAAACCCCAGCTCCCTAGCCTATAAATACTTTACGTAGGCCGAAAAAGCCGAGGGAATGGCGTAATTTTGATGCAGATCATCGTTTTGCACCAAAAGCATCCCCGAGGTATCGTGCCAGCCGTCGAACTCGGGAGAGATGCGCACGGCGTAGGCGATCATATGCCACTCGATGTGAGAAAAAATGTGCTTGGCATCCTCCAGACGGCGGATCTGCAAAGGCTCAAAGCCAAGGGAACGGATCAGTACGGGAAGCTCCTCTGAGGTCAGATGTCCCATTCGGTTGGGGAGCTCGTAAAGCCCCGCCAGAAGGCCCTTGGGAGGTCGCTTGCACAGCGCCGTGCGCTCCCCATCCTGCAGGATTAGCACCGTTCGTGCCTCGATCCGTCGCGGCTTTTTGGCCGAACGCACCGGGATCTCATCCAGAGTCCCTTCTCGCCGTGCCACACATTGCTCCCGCAGAGGACAGACCTCACACCGCGCTTCTCCGTTGGGAACGCAGACCGTTGCTCCCAGCTCGATCAGACTTTGGGTAAAGTCTCCCGCATCCGCGGGCACCGAGAGCGCCAGACGCTCCCGCCAGCGACGCTTGGTATCGTCCTTGGTAATCTCTTCCCGAGAGCCCGTAAGGCGCGCCAGAACCCGAAGCACGTTGCCGTCGATGGCAGGAACACGCTCGTTAAAGGCAATGGAGGCAACGGCACCGGCAGTATATTCCCCGATTCCCGGGAGGGAAAGAAGTCCCTCGTAGGTGCGAGGCATCTCCCCATTGTGACATTCCATCACTACCCGTGCCGCTTTTTGCAGGTTGCGTGCCCGACTGTAGTAGCCCAATCCTTCCCAGAGCTTAAGAAGTCGCTCCTCGGGAAGCGCGGCCAGCGCCGCCACCGTGGGACATTCCGAGAGAAAGCGCGCGTAGTAGGGCTTGACCGCTTCCACCCGCGTTTGCTGAAGCATGATCTCCGAGAGCCAAATGCAATAGGGATCCCGCGTGTGCCGCCAGGGCAGATCCCGCCGATTGGCCCGATACCAGCCAAGAAGCCGCTCCACCGCAAAAGCATCCAAAAATTGCTCCATCGTCGATTCCCCCTTCCCCATCCGGCACCGTAGGAATGCCGTAAATTCACATTTAAGTATATCACATTTTCGATTTTTGTCAACAGAAAAATACGAAGCAATGCCGAGACAAGAAACGAAAAATCCAACCGAACACATCCAATGCAACCGGAATCACAAATGATTTCAGTGTCATAAATGAGAGCCTCCTCCTCCTGTTTGTGGAACGAAAGAAAAATCTGTCAGGCAAGGGATATGCTTAAAGAGGCTATCGTTGAATTACCCGGCAACTATGACCTTCTTTCAAAATATCTCAATGCACTCATTCAGTCACAGTTTGATGATGAATATAAAATTTCAATCAAATCCGAGGTGCAGCGTGTGTACGATATGATTCAGAATTATTGCACGGTTGACAGTATCAGAATATGGGCAAAAAAGCTCATGTGCCGATATCTGCGTGAT
>JAEIGA010019640.1_pt1 | contig 10299 bp, 8 predicted proteins | sample 9270691 | NCBI WGS metagenome assembly JAEIGA01 (sample SAMN17057246, study PRJNA624740) | gut metagenome | biome: biome; isolation source: fecal sample | host: Bos grunniens | place: China: Xizang | collected 2019
AAATGTCATATCTCGCAAGGATATGGACAATTTCTATATGCATCACGCCCTCCACTCCCTCGCTATTGCCAGGTTCCCGTTCCCTGATGGGGCAAAAGTGCTCGATGTGGGTACAGGTGGCGGATTCCCGGGTATACCTTTGGCGATAATGTTCCCCAATGTTCACTTCACCCTATGCGACTCCATCGGCAAGAAGATAAAAGTGGCTACAGAGGTGGCCAACGAACTGGGTCTGAAGAATGTCACAACAGTCTGTTCCAGAGTGGAAGCTCTCCCCGACACATACGATTATAGAGTATCAAGGGCGGTTACAGAACTTAAAAATTTCATTCCCTGGGTGAAAGGGAAATACACCACAGAGATGATTTTTCTCAAAGGTGGAGACACAAATATGGAGATATCTGAGTGTGCCAGGAGTTTAAAACTTAGCCAGAAGCTTTTTAACAGCATGAATATTAGTGATTTTTTCTCAGAAGAGTATTTTGGTGAGAAAAGAATAATATTTGTCAAAAAATTTGGATAGTTTGGTTTGTTTTATCTATCTTTGCACTCCCAAATTTGGAATAATTAAAAATAGTAATAAGATATGAAACGTACATTTCAACCTTCGCAACGCAAACGCCGTAACAAACACGGTTTCCGCGAACGTATGTCTACCCCTAATGGTCGTCGCGTATTGGCAGCTCGCCGTCGTCACGGTCGCAAGAAACTAACTGTATCTTCAGAGGATCGTTTCTAGGAGATAGCACAAACGAAAGAAGTACGAGGCTGAATCGCTATGCGATGATAGCCTTTTGCTTTTTTATGGGGTCACCTATTCTGCTTAAAGATATTTTCACTATTTTTGGAGTATGGGAAACAATAGCAACAAAATCATTTGGATAAAGAATATTGCGATGATTTGCGGTATCCTGGTGGTACTGCTGGTCTGCGTAAATATTTTTCTAAGAGTAGTCACCAAACACAATCACGAACTGGTGGTACCAGACTTCACAAACATGCCTGTGGCCGAAGCTCAGCTATTGGCCAAAGAGGCACATTTGAGACTTGAGGTGACAGACTCCGTATATATCAAAAGGATGGCTCGTGGCCACATTTCCAGACAAAACCCCGAGGCTGGCAGCTATGTAAAGAAAGGTCGCAGGGTGCTGCTCACCATCAACTCCGTAAATCCACAAATGGTAGCTATGCCGGATCTTGTGGGATATTCACTCAGACAGGCAAAAACAGAGATCATATCAAGCGGTCTTACAGTAGGCAAACTCATATACCAGTACGATATCGCCACCAACAACGTGCTACAGCAAAGGGTAGCCAATGACACTATTGCTCCGGGTGTGGAGATAGAGACAGATACCCCTATTGATTTGGTTTTGGGTATGAATGTGAATGATACCATTACATATGTACCAAATGTGATGGGTTACAAACTCATGATAGCCAAAGATCTTTTGCAGGATAACTCTCTCAATATCCATAAAATCTCTTTTGATGAGACAGTTCTTGACTATAGCGACTCATTGAATGCTATGGTTTATCTTCAAGTACCTGCATACTCGGATTCAATACAATACAGACTCGGTACCGGTGTAGAGATATATCTCACCAAAGACGAATCAAAAATAGTTATTGAAGAACCTGCAGAGGAGACTCAAGAGGAGGAGTAAGATATGATTAAGGACGAACTGGAATTGGAAGATATCGATCTTGAAGGTGGTGATGGTGACAACGCCGAAGGTGGGATGTTTGAACATTTCAGGTTCGTTGTAGACAAAGGGCAGTCACTCCTCAGGATAGACAAATACCTCACCACACGTATGGAACACACCTCACGCCACAGAATCCAGTTGGCGATGGAGGCCCAGTATGTACGTGTGAATGATGTGATCGTAAAAGCCAATTACAGGGTAAAGCCTCTTGATGTCATCACATTTGTACTCCCCTACCGCAGACGTGGATTTGAGATTATCCCGGAAGAGATTCCCCTTGATATCAGATATGAAGATGACGATGTACTTGTAGTGAACAAACCTGCAGGTCTGGTGGTACACCCTGGCTGCGGACACTATACAGGGACACTGATAAACGGTCTTGCACACTACCTTGGAAGGAGCCAGGGTCCTGATGCGGAAGATGACAGGATGGGTGTACTTGTCCATAGAATAGACAAAGACACATCCGGCACACTTGTCATCTCCAAGACAGATGAGGCACAGATTCACCTGGCCAAACAATTCTTTGACCACAGCATAGACAGACGCTATGTGGCTATCGTATGGGGAGATATGGAGCAGGATCAGGGGACAGTCATCGGCCATATAGGGAGGGATCCCAACGACAGGCTCCGATTCAAAGTATTTGAGGACGGATCATCAGGAAAACACGCAGTGACCCACTACAGAGTACTCGAAAGACTTGGTTATGTCACAGTGATAGAATGTAAACTCGAGACAGGACGTACCCACCAGATCCGTGTCCATATGAATCATATAGGGCATCCGCTCTTCAATGATGACCGCTATGGGGGAGACCGCATCCTCAAAGGGGTCCTCTACTCCAAATACAAACAGTTCATCGACAACTGTTTCGAGGTTCTCCCACGACAGGCACTTCACGCCAAGACCCTCGGATTTGTCCATCCCCGCACAGGAAAAAATATCCTCGTGGAGAGTGAACTTCCCGAGGATATGGTAAATCTTATCAAAAAATTCAGGACCTTCGTATCCGGCCGCAAGTAGTCCTTACCTCCTTGGAGGTCCCATAGGGCCTCTTCCGTGGCCGCCTGGACCTCTTCCATGGCCACCTCCCATACCCTGACCTCCGAAGTTACCGAAGCGGAATGTGAAGCTCAGCATGAAGTATTGTCCGAGTGTATTCTGCTCTACGTCCTGTACATAGTTGTCGGCTGTAGTCCTGTATACATTCTTGGCCTGCTGAAGAATATCATACACCTTAAATCTCAGGGTAGCTCTCTTCTTGAAAAGGAGCTGAGAGATTTCGGCATTCCACACACAGGTAGGCTCATTATAACCATCTTCGTAACCTATATAGAATGTATATCTGGCATCTGTTTTGATCTCAGTGCCCCATGGCATAGTGTAGTTGATCTCACCATTGATAGAGTTGGTCCATGTAGAAGGTTTCTCCTGCTCTTTGATGGTATACCATGCATTCTGAAATCTTGCGCTACCACCCAGACGGGCCTCAAATTTCTCATCCCTGTAGACAAAATTGAGCCTTTCGGTCACATTAAGTGTAGTGGTCTTACCTGCCACGAGGTCATCGATAATCTCATCCAGAGTCTCCACATCTCCTGTACCGGTATAACTCAAACCTCTGCTCAAACTTACATTGGTAAACGACATAATCGAGAAGTTTGACTTGGCGATAGGGGTATTGTACATATATCTACCACCTGCAGTGAATGTCCCCTCCTTTGAGTTGATAGGTGCTGTATACTGCACACCTGTAGAGGTATACCAGCTGGCATTGATGATATCATCCTTTACATAGGTAGCGTAAAGGCTGGCATTTTGTGAAGCAAAAGTCTCTGTGTTGGTGTTTCTGTAATTCACATTGAATCTGTGAGAAAACTCAGGCTGCAATTTAGGGTTACCCAAAGAGATTCTCAAAGGATTGGAGTTGTCAGGCACCGGCTGCAGCTGTGTGATGGATGGCTGGTTTGTCGAGCCCCTATAGTTTATTCTCAAGAAGTTTCTGTCTGAGAATCTGTAGTCAAATCTTGCAGATGGAGCGTAATTCACCACATTGTATGCCAATACACTATCTCTGTTCTCCTTGAATAGAGTGGTAACACTCTTAGTATATGCAGGCTGCACACTAAAGCCCACCTGAAAATTATATTTTTCCTCCTGCTTTACAAGGTTCAATCTTGCATCCTGATTGATGAAAGTATTGTTGTATCTGCTTGAATAGAGTGTATCCAGATTAGAGTACTGTCCTGTAACCAAATCACGGTCATAGGTCATCTTTTCGGCCTGAGTGTTTTTATAATTGTATCTGTACGAAGCCTCAAGGAAGAAGTTTCTACCCAGTGGCTCTGTATAAGAGATTCTACCTCCAAGTGTGTATGCATCACTGCTCTGGAGATACTGCTGGTCGACGATTGACTGTTTTTTGTTCCCCTGCTCGTCATAGGAGTTGGTAACAGAACGGTTATCACCGGACATTTCATTCTGGGTAATATTGTAGCTCAAATTCAATGAGAATGTACGTCCTTTGGTATTTCCTATCTTTTGTCTGAGAAGTATCCTACCACTGGCAGTCATATTGTCGTTGTATCCTGTAGAGACACTGCTACCGTCATTTACCTTACCTTTAAGGTTGTTGTCAGTGGCATAATAGGTAGAATCCATAAAATCTCCATAACCGAATCTGAATTGGGGTGTAAAGAGTAGTGAGGTCTTGTCTGTTATATCCCAGTCAGCTCTGATGCCGGCCCTGTGACCCTGTGATCGGGTGATATTATATGCATTGTCAAGAGTGGTGATAGACTCGTTGTCATCAAGCATAGTCATCTTGTTGGTCTTCTCCTCCAGAACCTTTTCACTTCCATTGTACAGGTAGTTTCCTCCCAATTCCATATCGCCGTCAAGGAGATGGCCGTTGGCATTGATACCACCCATCCATGAAGTGGTGATACCGCTGTTGCCTCCCCAGCCCATACCGCCCATACCTCTCATACCGGCACCTCTCATAGCACCCATCATCTCACCTGCCATATCCTGGAAGCCGCGGTTATTGGTGTTGTTAGCATTACCGATGATGCTTATCTGTGTCTTGTCTGTAAATCTTCCGACCATACCTGCAGCCTGAAATCTGGCATCGTGATCAGTGTTGGCGATGTCCATACCACCACCACCTGACAAATTGCCGAACCACCCTTGCATCATACCAGGTTTGACACTCAAATCGAGGACTGTCTCCTCCTCGCCATCGTCTATACCGGTAAATTCAGCCTGCTCAGACTTCTTCTCCACCAATTTCACTTTGTTGATGATTTTAGCAGGGATGTTTTTAGATGCCAGCTGGGGGTCATCCAGGAAGAACTCCTTACCGTCGATATATACCTTTTTGATGGTCTCACCATTGGCTGTAATATTGCCGTCGCTATCCACTTCGAAGCCGGGAAGTTTCTTGATAAGGTCCTCAAGCATATCATTGTCAGATGTCTTGATGGATGCGGCACTATACTCAATAGTATCTTTCTTAACCACGATAGGGTTACCCACAGCAGAGACTACCACCTGCTCAAGGGTATTGACATCCTGCTGCATCTTTATCTCTCCAAGATCAAGCACACCCTTCTTTACCTCGATTTGCATCTGCTTGAGCTTATAACCCATAAGTTCAGCCTTGAATATATATTGGCCGGGAGCCACTTTCTCTATCGTTGCATGACCATCCTGATCTGTCATTGAGTGCTTTGCCCCTTTCACTGTTCCATCCTTAGATACATACACCGAAGCAAAATCTACCGGGGCGTTTGTCAAAGAGTCCACGAGTCTCAACTTAATCGACCCTGGCTGTGCATAAATACTTCCCACCGAAAGGAACAACATGGCGAGAAGCAATTTAATTTTTCTGGTTACCATTCTTTATTTTCAATCTTAATCGTTTTCCATTTTGACTACTGCAAAAGGGAAAAGTTTAATTTCTTTTCTACTTTTTTACCCTTGTCGGGTGAGATTTTACAAAAGCCTCCCACGAAGTGGACGCAGATGTGTCCAATAGGGGATTTATTAACTGGTATGAGTGGCACATGGCTATTGCCACAGCATCCGATGCATCGAGAAATGAACTTTGGAACTCCACCCCAAGGGTCTTCTGGAGGATAAGTGCCACTTGCTCCTTGGATGCGTCACCCCTGCCGGTAATTGCCATTTTGGCCTTTCTCGGGGCATACTCAAAGACCGGTATGTCTCTGCTTAGCGCTGCCGCAATGGCTGCCCCCTGAGCCCTTCCGAGCTTAAGCATCACCTGGGGGTTTTTGCCGTAGAATGGGGCCTCTACCGCCAGGTCATTGGGTTTATACCTGTCAATCAGAAGTCCCACCTCGTAATTGATCCTTTTGAGTTTGGAGAAATGGTCTTTCTCCTTCCTCAGATCCAGAACGCCCATATCGACATAATGGGTCCTCTTCCCATCAACGAGGATAACCCCGAAACCAAGAATATTGGTTCCGGGGTCAATTCCCATTATAATCCTCTGGTTTGGCTCCATTTTAGTCAATCATATCAAACCCTGTATAAGGTCTGAGGACCTCAGGGATTCTCACCCCTTCAGGTGTCTGATTGTTCTCCAATAGAGCTGCAAGAATGCGGGGAAGTGCCAATGAGCTACCGTTTAGGGTGTGTGCAAGATTTGTCTTGCCATTGGCATCCTTATATCTGAGTTTCAATCTGTTTGCCTGGAAAGACTCGAAGTTGGAAACGCTGCTCACCTCAAGCCATCTCCCTTGAGCCTCAGAATATACCTCAAAATCGTATGTAATGGCAGAGGTAAAGCTCATATCACCACCGCAGAGTCTCAGAATTCTGTAAGGCAGACCCAATGAAGAGACAAGCCCCTCTACATGTTTTACCATCTCATCAAGTGCTTCGTAAGAGTGGTCCGGATGAGAAAGTCTCACGATCTCCACCTTGTCGAACTGGTGAAGTCTGTTAAGACCCCTTACATCCTTGCCGTATGAACCGGCCTCTCTTCTGAAACAAGGGGTGTACGCTGTCAACATCACAGGGAAATCGCTTTCAGCCAAGATAACATCTCTGTAGATATTGGTTACAGGAACCTCTGCAGTAGGGACCAGATAGTAATTGTCAAGCTGAGCATGATACATCTGACCCTCTTTATCTGGCAACTGACCTGTACCGAAACCTGAAGCCTCATTTACGAGGATAGGTGGTTCGATCTCCATATATCCTGCCTTGGTATTGTAGTCAAGGAAATATTGGATAAGAGCCCTTTGGATCTTGGCACCTTTACCTTTGTATACAGGGAAACCTGCACCTGTAAGTTTAACACCCAAATCGAAATCAATGATATCGTATTTCTTGGCAATCTCCCAGTGAGGAAGTGGATTCTCACCCAAATCTTCCACTTTGCCACCGGTTCTTACCACTACATTGTCCTCTGCAGTTTTACCCTCTGGAACATCTGCACATGGAAGGTTAGGCAGAAGTACCAACAAGTCATTCTGTTTTGCTTCGCTGTCTGCCATAAGCTGCTCAAGCTCTTTTGATCTCTCCTTCATTTGAGCCACTGCCGCCTTAGCCGCTTCAGCCTCATCCTTCTTACCCTCTTTCATCAAGCCGCCGATCTCTTTAGCCTTAAGCTTCTGGTCAGCCAGGCATTTGTCCAACTCTGTCTGATAAGCACGTCTTAGCTTATCCTGTTCCAAAATACCATCTACTATCTCTTTTGCGTCGAAATGCTTGACAGCAAGTCTCTCAACTACAAACTGAGGATTCTCCCTCAATAGTTTTAAAGTTAACATCTTTAAATATTATATTTTACTTGTTTATAAATCAATACTTCAGTAGCGACACCTTTCCATCCATGGTTGTCACCAGCAATCTGTTCTCCTCCATAGGTACGATGGAGTTAATCAATGCGAAAGAGAGTTTGTATTTCCAAAGCATCTCACCATTGTCAGATTTCAATGCCACTATAGTTCCTTTGTCTGTAGGTACGAAAGCCACACCGCCATAGAAGGCTGTAGGTGTAGGTGCAATATCATAACCTATCTGTGTGTCTGTTGCCCACAGTACCTTTGGCTCCATCGCAGGAGAAGTCGAGAAGCAGAATACTGTATCCTTCATGGTCTTCACAAATATTCTGTCGCCCAAGTCTGAGATACCCACAGATTCTCTACCACCTCTGTGTACCCACATGGTGCTTCCGCTTGATGCCTCGATAGAGTAAGTCTTTCTTTGTGGGGTAGCGATGAACAGTCTGTTCTCATGTTTTACTGGCCATACCGCAGCTGGTGAGTACATTCTGCTACCCTTCACTTTCCAAGTCCACTGAAGTTTGCCTGTCTTGGTATCCAATGAGTAAAGTGTATTGGCCCAGTCACCAAATACCACCTGTTTCTCATCCACATATGCCTTTGACTCCACGAAACCTTTCACATCTGCATAGTTCCATACAAGATGACCTTTCTTGATATCCAATGCTCTGAATCTTCCGTCAGATGCTCCGATGAATACCACTCCGTCGAAAATGGTTGGAGAAGCAAGTACAGATTTGTCGCAGTGGTGTTTCCACAACTCTCTGCCACTCTTAAGATCCAGACAGTAGATATTGTTGTCTGCACACCCTACCACTACATATTTCTTGTAGATAGCCGGAGTCGAGTAGACCTTACCACCAAGTTTCACACTCCATTTGAGTGCCCCGGATGCCAGGCTTACACATTTCACATAACCTTGTGTAGTGGTATATATCACATTGTCACCTGAATAGACAGCACCTGCTCCGATATCACCCTTCTCCTGAAGAGTCCATATCTCTTTTACATTTGGATATTTGCCATTTGCAGAGTAATCGGGTCTGTTGCCATACACCTCGTGTCTCTTCTCGAATGGGACAGCCTCAGTCATCTGAAGTTCATACCAAGGATCAAACTGCTCCATACCCACCACCTTCTCACAGATGGTGATCTTTCCGTTATCTACCGATACGATATTGTAACCAGGCCCCTTCTTGCCTTTCAACTGGGTAGATCTGCCCAAAACTCCAGGGATCCCCTCATAATCCAATTTCACGTTATTGTGCCAGTGGCCACCCATAACAAGCTGTATATTGGACTTCTTCAAAATATCGAGCACCTCGAAATAGTTCAACACAGATGTATCTTGAGGAAAATGGTTCACAAAAATGACAGGCTTCTGGGCAGGGGTAGCTTTCACAAGTGAGTCCAAAAGGACAATGCTCTCTCTGGGGACAAGGGCGGGTGCCATTCTCATGTTAGGGCCGCTATTGGTACCTACGAATTTGACACCGAACGCCTCAAACTCGAAATGGCCATAGCCGAACACCTTCTCAAAAGTGTTGCAACCGCTCTCCGACCATTTTGAATCGTGGTTACCTGCCAAAATATAATATGGCTTCTCAAGCTTGTCAATGATAGATTTGGCAAGTTTGATCTCCTTATCGGAGCCAAACTCGGTGATATCACCTGCAAGGATCGAGAACTGTATCTCGGGATTGGAGTTGATATCCTTGATACAAGCCTCCAGATCAGCGATACTGCTGGAACCCTCGGCTATATGGGTATCTGCCATATATGCAAACTTACCGCTTGACTGTCCGAATAGGGAGATGGAAGCCAATGCAGCAAACAACACCATTAAAACTTTTTTCATATTCTAATTCTAATCTATTTTTTCAAACACAATATCAAATCCAGTTCGGGGATATTGAGATACGAATATCTCTCATCCACCATCATCACCCTCCTATCCTTTTTTGTCCACCCCTGCCCCATAATCTCATCCAGCACTGATCCGTCCACAAGGAAATTGCCCTTGGCCTGAACCTCAAAATCCCTCAGCGCCTCTATACTTTCTGGGAGAACCTCCACCGGCACCCCATCTCTTCTGACCACCTCTACCACACCTTTGGCGGACTCGGCGACCCTCAGCTTCAATTCCGGGCACCTCACCAGAACCATAGAGGGGAGCAATGGGAACTCCAGACGCTTTATTCTGTCAGACCACACCCTCCTGACCTCTGCCCTGGGGAGATAGCAGGTTATACCCTCCATCTCGAGCAACTTTACCACTATATTTTCCCTCTTGGAACAAGTGCGCAACGCATACCATTTGGGAACCTGCAAAGTTAATCCTTTTTTATCCATTCACGAAATTTTTCCATCCCTCTGGAAGCAACATCTTCTATCTGGACATATTTTGAATAATTGATCTTAATAGGCTTAGGATCAATCAAATATATCGGATTCCCGTAAGTTATGTAATTTACAAGTCCGGCAGCTGGATAGACCGCCAGTGATGTACCCACCACAAGCAGCACATCACACTCGCTCACAGCCTTCGCCCCCTCCTCCAATTTTGGCACCGCTTCACCGAACCACACGATATGTGGTCTCAGCTGGGCACCGCTCGGACTTTTGTCTCCCAGGTGGATAGGCTCATACCCTATATCGTATGTGGTAAAATCGTCATCCACACCCCTCACTTTGGTCAACTCTCCGTGAAGGTGAATAACCTTGGTCGACCCAGCCCTCTCGTGGAGATTGTCCACATTCTGGGTCAC
>JAEIGA010019641.1_pt1 | contig 10299 bp, 19 predicted proteins | sample 9270691 | NCBI WGS metagenome assembly JAEIGA01 (sample SAMN17057246, study PRJNA624740) | gut metagenome | biome: biome; isolation source: fecal sample | host: Bos grunniens | place: China: Xizang | collected 2019
CTATACTTACCAGCACCACAAGGAACATAAAGCTTGTGCCACAGCGAGGGTGAAAACGTGTATGTCTGCGCACATTTTCCACTGTAAGTGGCTCGCCTGCTTCAAAACACATAATGGTTTTATGTTCTGCCCCATGATATGCAAAAAGACGTTTTATGTCTTCAAGTTTTGTTATCCGCCACAGGTAGAGAATATATACTGCGATTTTTGAAAGCCCTTCCACAACAGCCTTGAAACTGCCCAACGGCACTATGCCGTCTATGGATCCTGTAATCATTGTAGGCAACACCATAAACAGCACTATTGCAAGACAGCCACCCAGTACACCGGCTATTGTACCCACTGCTTCGGCAGATTTTTCACCGAAATGTTTTTTCAGCCAGCGGTCAAAAGCATCCTCTTCCAGTTCGCCGTCCATAGCTATTTCAGCAGAATACATAATGGATTTATAACCGGTTACCAGGCTGTCTATAAAACTTGCCATACCCCTGAGTACAGGTATTTTTTTGATAAGTTTGTCGGAGGAAATGTATGGGTAGCAACATTTCCTGATAAAAATAGTGCAGAAATATTTGCTAAAGCATATCCAAAAATAAAAGAAAGATATTTAGCATAGCAGCCAGAAATTGAATCAAAAGAAATATCAGAAGATGATGTTTCAGATCAAGAATTAGATAAAAAAATCGAAGAAGCATTGAAAAAAATTTATAAATAATATGAAAACAGAATCAGTTATAGATTTTCCTAAAGCAACACTTTGTCCTGAAATTTGGGAAAAAGTTGTAGATGCAAATGGAATGAATGAAATTTGGCAATTAAAACCAGACGTAAAAGCTAAAATAATGAATTTTATTTAGAAATTAGCTGATTTAGCTAAATTGCAATTTCCAAATGAAGTTCATATAACTGGTTCTATAACATCAAATTCATATACTGAAAATGCTGATATAGATATACATATTTTAAAATATTCTATTCGTGAACCAGCTAAAATAACATAGAACAGATTTGTTGAAGCATTTAAAATAATACGAGAAACAGATAAAGAATCAACATACATTGGAACACATCCATTTGAAGTCTATTATCAAGACAATGAGTTTCAAGATTATATGTCTGTTGGTTGTTATGATTTTCTCAAAGATGAATGGTTAGTTGGACCAGAACTTATAGATCAAAGCTTCAATCCATATTCTGAATATTATAAAGAAGTTCAAGAAAAATCTGAACAGTTAGCAAATAATATCAGAAATACAATTTTCTCAATATATGAAATGGCAGTAGTGTTAAAAAAGAATATTAACAATGAATTTGGAAAAAATATTCGAAATATTTTAATTTCTAAATTACAAGATGCAAAAAATCTTTTTGAAAATATTAGACAAACACGTAAAATATATAGTAGTCCTGAATCAATTGAACAAGCTTTAAAATATCGTTCTTCAAGAAAATGGAAAATAGCTGATGCGTCATTTAAACTTTTTGATAAATACGGTTATACAGCAATTTTAAGAAGATTTGTTGAATTACTAGATATTTTACAAAATTCAAATGATGTTGATATTGAAATTATAGATGATATCTTAAGCACAATTAAAAATTATATAAATAATGTTGATAAATTATCTGAGCAAGAATTGCATGAAGATGAGTAGGTAAATGAAGGTATGTTATCAAATATAGCTATAGCATCATTATTAGCAATAAGTGGAATTTTACCAGCTGAAGCTATTGCAGATACATTAACTAAACTTCCAAAACAAGAATTAAAAATTTCAAGTCCTATATTGCAAGATGAAATCGCAAAATTAAATAATATGCGTGTTGGTAAATATAGTGCGACAAATACTGTAAATATTATAGCATGGACATTATATGGTGAAGCAGGTGGTCAAAGTAAAAAAGGAAAAGAAGGTGTTGCATCTGTTATATTAAATATGGCAGGTGGAAAATATGAAAAATTTGTAGATATTATTTTTAAACCTGGTAAATTTTCAATGTGGAAACCAGATGATGATTTCGCAAGAATTAATAAACTAAAAATTCCTGCGTCTGAAAAAGATTATATTTATAAACCACCTGCTAAAGTTGCAAAAATACCAAGTGAAAAGAAATCTTGGGATGATGCAGTTGAAATTGCAACAAGAATGGTTTTAGGAAAATTTAAATCTACAATCGGTGATAGAAATGCTTATTTAAATTTAGAAGTAACAAAGAGAAAATATCCTAACTCAGATGCACTTGGTCCAAATGGTTGGTACAATAAAATGACGCAAAAACTTAAAATTGAAGATCATACATTTGGTTACTTACCTGAAAATGATGGATATATGTTAAATAAAATTCCAAAAGGTGATTTATCTGCAACAACTTATACCGTAAAATCAGGCGATAGTTTATGGAAAATCGCATATATGTTTGATACAACCGTTAAAAATTTAAAAGTATTAAATCAAAATATTAATTTTAACAAACCATTAAGAATAGGACAAATTATTAAATTAAAAGCTACTCCAACATATAAACAGCAAACACAAAAAACTGATATTCCAACAGTTAAACAAAATAATATAACTAATAGTATTTATACCGTTAAAAAAGGTGATTCTCTTTGGAAAATAGGTAAAAAATTCAATATATCAGTTAGCGAATTAGCTGAATTAAATGGTATAGATGTAGATGATATAATTAGTATTGGTCAAAAATTAAAAGTAAAAGATACAACAACTGATACTAAATTAACACCTGATAAACAAACAGATATTATATATACTGTTAAAAAAGGTGATTCACTTTGGAAAATAAGTAAAAAATTTAATACAACTATTGATAAGCTAACAGAATTAAATGATATTGATGCTGATGATATACTTAGTATTGGTCAAAAAATAAAGGTCTCAATATGAGTGAAAATATAAAAATTGTTAATGGTGTTAAAATAACAACAGATGAAAATGGAAATCAAACGTTTGAACCAATTGATATAGATGTAAAAAATACAACTAAAAGTTTTTGGCAAAAAATAAAAGATTGGTGGAAAAATGTTAAAATTAAACCTTATGCAAAAATAAGAGATTTATCAGATCCAATCAGAAAAAGAAAAGAAGATCCATTTGATGATGGATCTGGTTCAAAAAAAGCAGCTGAAATTGGTGTATCAATTGAATTTTAATTTTTCTTATATTTAAGAAGATATTCAATCATCATATCTTTAATTTCATTTTGTCTATCTGGAACTTCAATTAATTTTGCATGTTCACTTGTAACATGATTAAGATACATTTTAAACTGTGCATCTTTAGGAACATAACCTCCATATTTAAGAAGATATTGATATAAATTTAATTGAATTTGATAATGTCCAAAATTAGTGTCAGGAACATGTGATATTGGATCAAGTGCAAATGATTTATATTTATTTTCAAGACCTAAATCTGCATTTGACTTATGGTCTATAATTATATAGTTTCCATTCTTTTTTGATTTACCAAATAAATCGATTGTTCCAGCTAAAGCTAAATCAACATCAAATACAATTTTTTCAATTCCTAAAATATCAAGACTTTCATTAAATTTTTTAGCGATAGCAATTGCATTTGTAAATCGTTTTTGTTCTTCTTCATTTTCAGCTATATTTCTAAATTTATTTTTTTGAAGAACATCTTCGATAGTTTCATGCATTCTAGTTCCAAGCCTACAACTTTCATTTGCTTTAGCTTGCCACTTAGCTTTAAGTGCTTCAACTGTAAGACCTTCTTTAGCTGCACATCTTTTAGTTATTTCTCCTGTTGGATCAAACTCTTTGAAAAATGGTTTTGAAAAAGCTGTTCCGCTTGTATACTTTACTTCTGAACCATCTTTAAGAATGGTTAAATATTTATGGGTATCTTCGAAAAATTCAACTGTATACCCTTTTGGATTTTTTGCTTTACTTGTTCCTGGCATAATTAATTATAATATACCAAAATAAAATTTTTTAGCTGTTAAATCTTCAATGTCATTTTTATTGTGTTCACTAAATTTTTGTATATCATATGCATTATTAATATATTCAGCGTATGGTATATCAGCTCTTCTGCGCTTATGTTTATTATTAATATATTCTTCTAATGTTTTTGAATAATAGTGATTAATCTAAACATTATTATCAAAATCAATATTGAATGGACCATAAATATAATTTGTTTTTTTAGTATTTATAGTAAAATCCTATGTTAATGAATTTTTAATACAATGCGCATTAGCAAACTATATATGTGTATTAATTTTTTTAGCATGTAAAATAGTTTTAATATGTTTATTTTGTATATACTCAGCCATTGTAAATCTATCAATAAGTGAATAATTATTATTTAAAACATTTGTTAATGCATTATTTCCAAATAATCTCCAATTTATACCAACAGCTTTATAATTATCAAATTCTGCTAAGAATGTTTTTACATTATCATTGTTTTTAAAACACAAAAATTCATCAACATCAAAAAAAGCTATCCAATCATATTCATTAAAATGATGATTTATAAAATTTTGGTATGATTCTAGTTGTTTTGCTTCGCCATCAAATTCTAACCAATGAACATTATTAAACTAAGACTTATTGCCTTGATATCTCCAATCATTTTGATATACATATATATAATCAAAACCTAATTTAGTATGATATTTTATCCATTCACCTATATAATTATCTTCATTTTTTGCAATACATACTAACGCTGTTTTCATGCATTACCACCTTTCAAAGAAATAAATTGGAATTTCTTTAATTTTCTTTTTATTTTTTAATTGTTGTAACATCCAAAATGACGTCATACGTTCACTTAAAAATGCAAGAGCTCTAAATTGATAATAATTAGTATTATCAAGCAATATCATTTTTTCTAACTTGAATAATTTTGGAAATATAAAATTACAATATTGAAAAAATAAATCTTTTTTCATGATAAACATATTACACGGAGCATATAATTCTTTTTTATTTATAAAAGATAATATTGATTTTTCAGAATATTCTTGTTTTAATAATCCTATTAAAATATCAATATCAAATTCATGATGAACATTTTTATATTGATTATATAATGTTGTAGTAAATTTATATTTATTTCCGACTAATATATCATATTTTTCAAAATCTTTAAAATCTTTAGGATTAAAAAATCTTCTATAATGATTAAATCCAACATAGTCTGGATTTGTCATGTAATTATAATTTTTCCAGCATGCATAAATACTTGTCATTTCATTTAATTTATAATTAAGATATGAAATATTATTCTATAAATTACAATCAAATATAAGATTATTCTAACACCAAATATCTTGTTTTATAAGATTACTTCCACCACTAAACGGTAAATATAAATGTTTATTATTTTCAATAAGATATCTTAAAATATTATTTGGTGAATTATATAAATTTAAAATAATTTTAAGATTTTGCATAAAAATATTATACTTTAAATTAAATGAAATTTTGTATTAGTAAATCATCTGAAAAAGTAATTTTTTCAGATATAAAATTCTAATAAGTTTTATTAATTCCAGAAATAAAATAAATCTTAATATTAGGATTATAATTTAAAACAGCTTTCATTTTTTGTTTATCTTTATCTGAATAATAACCTTTAACTTCAATATAAATGTTTAATTCAGGAAGATAAAAATCAGGATGATATGTTCGTTGTATATCTGTTACATAAGTTAAATAAGTTTTATTATTCCAAACAATATTTTGTTTATTTAAAATATTTGCAATATTTAATTCCCATTTGCCATGCACTATATACTCAACATTTAAAATATTTTTAATTGGATAGTATTTAATATCTGGTCTGCGATAATTATGATTTGCATCAAAAACTCTAGAAATTGTACTTTTAGAAATTTTTTCTTTTGTTTCTTTTTTATGTTTTCTCCCAAGCCAACCATTACAAAATGGATTTTCTTTACATTTTTGATGAAATGTTTTTCCAGCTCGTTTATGTGCGTCATCATAATATATTTTATTTGGATGCAATTTACAATTTACAATATGACCACCAAGCTGTTGTGATTTATTATATTTTTTACCACAAAATGGACATTTTAATTTTTCCTAATTAGAAATTTTATAATTTAATAATTTATTATAATGTTCTTTTTTAATATGTTCATTTAATTTAGCTCTAGTATCTGTTATAAAATTACAAATTTTACATTTCCATGTTCCGTATGGTGCACGTTTCTATATTTTTCCCTATTCTCGCAATTTAGTTAAGTGCGCTTTAACTTTAGGTGTTGATTGTCTATTTTTTAAACCAATATATTTTATTCTGCATTCTTTGCAACAAAATCTTCCAGATCCATAACTTCCATCATGTTCTTTACAGCAATCAGGATTTTCACATTTAAACATTCCATTAGGAAGACGTTTAGATTCTTTTTCCTAAATTCGTTTTAATTTTTCTTCTTTAAGAGATTCTTGATAAATTTTACATTTACCTTTATGTACACTTAAAGATTTCTTATTATCAAACTGTTTTTCACAAATACACTGAAAAACAGTTTTATTGTTTTCTGTATTCATTATTTTTACCTTTATTTTAACGATGTTACCTTATATAACATCATAATATTATTTACTTAATTAAAAATAAAACCTATTAAATCTGTTGGTATAAGGCCATGAGTTTAATAGGTTTTAAATGGTTGCCCCACCCCGATTTGCACAGGGACCCCCTGGGTTTGGAGAGCTGATTGAGATTTGAACTCAAATTACTATCTTTAACCTAGTTGTTTTACTTTAAACTACCAGCTCAGAGCCAGGTTTGCTGCTATTACAATTATAGGGCAATAAAATTCAAAGATCATTATCAATTAATTGATATTTATAATATACATACTAAAAATATTTTTTGTTAATCCAAGTAAAATATTTTTATGAAAATAATAACAGATGAAATTTTTGATAATATAAATGATAATAAATTTGAAGCAAACAGCGTTCTTCAAATTTTTCCAAATGTATTTAATGATTTAAGAGGTTATTTTACTGAAGCACTTAAAGATCATATAAATGACAAAGATACTTCTGAAATTCCGGTTTGGTTAACATCATTATCTTGGATAAAGCAAATAAATAGAAGTTCATCGACAAGTTATACTATTAGAGGTTGTCATGCACAAAAGGCTCCATATTGCCAAGGAAAATTAATTGAAGCAATTAATACAACTATATATGACATTATAACGGATGCAAGACCAGATTCAAAAACATTTGGTGTATCTAATATTTATGTTTTAAATCCACATATTCAAAATAAATTATGGGTACCAAGAGGTTTTCTTCATTCATTTGCTGTTCCAAATATTGATGAAGATAAGGCTATATTCCAATATTTTTGTGATAATGTTTATAATAAAGAGTCTGAAATATGTATTAATCCTTTATCTTTACTTCCTAAAATAATTGAAGCAGCTGATATAGATATACAATTGTTTGATATTTTTGATCAAGAAGAACTTTCAATTTCAGAAAAAGATAAAAAAGGTCTTGATTATGAAACTTGGATGACTGAAATAAAAACAGAATATGAAAAAACTGGAAAAGTTTGGTATAAATAAAAATTAAAGCTGGATTTAAATCCAGCTTATTTTTTTTAAGGTATAAAACAAACTGTCATACCATCTTTATGTAACCAACCTGTTTGTTCATGTTGAATATATTCATATTCAAATAGATTCCGCCCTTTTCGTTCTTCTGTAAATTTCTTTCTACCTTCAAACATAAGTCCACATTTCTTTTGTGCAGATTGAAGATTGAACGGCGGAGTTATTATATGAACTCCATGTTTTGTTTTTACTTCATACACTTGATCTTCTAACCAAGTTGCATATTTTCTTGGATATTTATTAAGTTCAAGTTTTTGAATTTCACGAAGCTCTTCAATAATAAGATCCTTAACTTCTTGAACAGTCCAAGTTTTTGTCCAATAAGATGTACCACCAAAGTTTACACTATGACAATACTCTGTCATTTCATCAAAATCAAGATCAATTACCCATTGTTTTTTCCTAGTTTTATGATGCTCGCAATATGCTTGACGAATAAGATGTTCAGGTTTTACTGAATAATTTTTATTTTGAATAGTTTCAAAAATCTTTTTTCCAAGATTCATAAGACATTCAAAATTATCTTTTGGCTGAACGATAATATAAGCTCTCGCGTTATTTGCTCTGCAAAGTTCTTTCATGGCAGGAATTTTCTTATCGAAATATTCAAGACTATCAATATAATAAGTCTTAATTAATCGTTGCGCTTCATTTGCACCAAGTTCATTCTTCATTTCCGGAGAAATATCCTTTGGCCTACGAAGAATATGCACAATATATCTATCAAGCTTTGAATCAACAAAGTCAAGATGTTTACGAATTATATCAAAATTATCAATTTCCATAATCATATTATATCATGTTTTCTAAAAAAGTAAAAGTCCTTTTTTAAAGGACTTTTGTAATATACTCAATTATTATAAAATTAATTATGGTCTAATAACTGTTCCATTACTTTTATATAGTATAGTTTTTCCATCTTTCATTGTTATAGCAACTATAGCATTTTCACCTGAACCTTGTATTTGTGCATTTACAATATCAGCTCTAACTCTAAATTGTCTAAGAATTTGTTTATTATTTTTATATAATTTAGCAGTTTTTCCTTTAAAATTTACATACATAATATTTTCCTTTTTAAATAAACCAAGATAAATTTTTTAATGATTGCTTGCGATATTCATTTTTCTGATTTTCATATTCTTCATTTTTTTCATCTATTATAGTCCATGTTTCAGTATCAACATATCTATATGGATTAAAAAATGTATCATGCATTCTAGATACATAACCTCTAGCATTATTTACTACTAAGCACTTAGTATTATCATCACGAATTATATCAAAATATCTATACTTATCATATACATCATGAATATGACCGCAACAATAACATTTTATTGATGAATGTCTCTTTAGCCATTTTTTCATATCACTTGAATATGAAGCCCAATTAAATTCACGCATAGAATATATTGAATTTTCAATATAACCATTATGTTCAATAAAATCTGTTATTAATGGATGATGTGTAAATAAAACAACATCTAATGGTTTTTCAGAATTTTCATTTTCATTTAAAACTTTTTCAATTTTTTCATATGCATTTTTAAACCATTCATAATAATCGTTTGGAGTAATCATTATTTCAGGGTCAAGCGATTTAATTCCCCACTTATAATCGTTCATATGCCATTTTGAACATTTCATATTTAGTTCTTTATTACCAGTTGGATTCCATGTAGGATGTGTTATACTCATATCAGTATACATACATGTACCAACAAATAAAATGTTATCAACAACTTTTGAAAATACTCCAACTTCATTATCAAAATATGTGAATGTATTTTCAATTGGAAATTCATATGCAAGTTCCTGTCTTAATTGTTGAATAGTTTTATTTTCATTATTATATGGTAAGTGATTTCCGGAAATACCAACACCATTTGGACAATTTCTTTTTATCCATTCTGTTGTAAGTTTTGGATATCCTGATGTATCACCGCAAATTACAGTAAATATATCTTTATCCACCAATTCAAGTGGATATTTTTCATTAATATCTAAATGTAAATCACTTAATATTCTAAATTTTTTCATATGTCTTTATAAGATTTCCAAGTTTGCCATTTTCCGGGATAATATTTCCATTCATTAATTGTATCTTTACAATATGATGTCATAAAATGACTATCTTTTGCAATTTCAAAATATAATTCATTTGTATTATATCCTAAATTTTCAAAAAATAAATATATGTATGATAAAATCATTAAACAATATGCCTCAATTTTTGTATCATTTTGTTTTTTAGTAGATGATTTTTTTGTATCTATAGCAAGTTTACATAATTCATTCCAACCAAATTCTGTCATAAACACATCTTCATGTTTATTTCCATAAAATTCAACATATGATTTATCAATTATAATTTCTTCTGTAATTGTCTAAAGTATTTTTCGTATTTTTTTGCAATCTTTATCTGAATAATATTCATCGTTTGCTGAAAAATCTACACATACATAATTAAATGTAAAAATTAAATCATAATATTTATTTGTTTTCTTTTTCATAAACTCATTATATCCTCAGATTCATTATTGCATAATTTAAGAAATTCATCTTCAGAAATAATTTTAATACCTAATTTTCTAGCATTTTTACCTTTAGATGAATTAGTATCTTTATCATTTGTAACAA
>JAEIGA010019642.1_pt1 | contig 10299 bp, 8 predicted proteins | sample 9270691 | NCBI WGS metagenome assembly JAEIGA01 (sample SAMN17057246, study PRJNA624740) | gut metagenome | biome: biome; isolation source: fecal sample | host: Bos grunniens | place: China: Xizang | collected 2019
TAACAACAAAAGTGCGGATAAAAAAATCGTTTTTTTCAAAATAAACCTCTTTTTATATATCGTCATTATATCAATAAACATTTATTTGTTCAAAAAAATACTGTTATTTTATCATTTTATATACAAATAACAAATTTTTATAAGACAAATTATTTATCCAAAAAAAAGAAAAATTGAAGAATACTCAATCGAAAAAGAACAAATAAAGAGTGGTATATAATTGTATGAAAAACTTATTTCATTCTATAGTCTGTTATCAATAAAAAAATATGAATCCCATATTTCACTTTTTTGCAACCATAATTTCTATTAAGGAGATAACAATATTCATATCATGTTCAGAAATTTTTTCAAGTTTATTACATATATATCTAATTTTTGCAGAGTATTCTTTTACTCTTATCTGAGGTTGTTTTCCAGATACAAGATATTCTACAGAAACATTTAATGCTGTTGCGATTTTTACAGCAACATCTGCGGATGGAATTGAAGACTTTTCTTTTAAATAGTTACTTATACTTCCTTGAGAAATTCCTGTTAATTTTGATAATTCCTTTAAACTAATACCTTTATAAAAAAGTTCATCCCTTAAATTTTCTTTAAACCCCATTGGATTATATTAAAAAAAAAAAAAAAAAGGTTTACAAATACGTAATTTTACTTTATAAATATAAAATACGTATATTTACGTATTTGTACAAAATTTTTTAAAGGAGGCATCTATGATAGAAGCAAAGGGTTTTGAAGTAATGAATTCTGATGAACTTTATTACATCAATGGTGGAAGTGGTTCTAGTTGGGGAATGAGTGTAACAGGTTCATATACAAACCTAAGCAATTGGAATGTTTCTGTTACTGTAACTACATCAAAAAACACCTATGAAGCAAAAGCTGGGTGTGAAAATGGAACATTCAACGCAAGTTTTACAAAAACACCTAATAAACAGTAGCAAAAAGAAGACAACCGCGTTTTTAAAGATTTTAAGAAATCCTAGAATTAAAAAAAAATAACGCAGTTGTCTTTTTAGGAGATTTTTTTGAAAAATTTTTTTTTACTTGGAGTATGTATTATAATGATGAGTTTTGGAGAATCTTGCACAAGTTCTAACAATAAAAAAATCAACGTATCTATAACTAGATGCGATTCTTGGGAAAACGTTAGAAAAAACAAAGAAGAATTTATCATTAAAAATGATGGAATTACCCCAATGGAAACTTATTCTACAGGAACTTTTGTTATTAATGCAAAATTAGTGTGTAGAGAAGAAACAAAAACTGTAAAACTAATTGTAGATACAGGTGCTATCCAAAATTTAATCAGCTCAAAAGTATTGAATTCTTTTACAAATTTAAATTCTAGTGGTAATACATTCATGTTAAGTGGAACTTTTGTAGAACCTGGAAAATCTACTAATTCAAAAGGATACATTTTTGACTCTCTTGAAACAGAAGGCTTCATTTCCAAAAATATTATGTTCCAAGAAATTTACCTCGATAATTGCGGATATACAGAATCAGGCGAAGTTGTTGATGGTGTTATTGGAATGGATGTATTACGTAACAAACCATTTAAATTTTCTCCAGGTGATAAAACTCTTACTTTTTTTGATTCATCAAAAAACTTCCCAAAAGAGAATAAAATTCAACTTAATAAAAAAAATATTCCATTTAGATTAGAATCAAAAATCAAATTCAATGATAACATAAATACGAATGTTGTTTTTGATACAGGCGCAATGGAATCTTATTTACCATATAAAAAATTTTGTAAAATAAATAATCTAGAAACCCACGTTATACAAAAATACAAAAATATATCAATTCATTATGCTTTAATAAAAGATTTTCAATTTATTAATCAAAAAATAGATTTTATACCTATAGTATCAAATCAACAAAAAATGGATTTTTCTTCTATCGGTACAATAGGAATGTATGTTTTCCGAAATTTTGACTTATACGTTGATACAGACAATTGTAATCTCGTTCTTGAAAAAAGAGAATTAAATTATCCTAAAAAAACGTTAAGTTACGTAGTTGGAGGAGACTATTTAATGAATGGCATTTCCATTGATAAAGAAGGAACAATGAATCAATACAAAATAACAATGATTGCATCTGTAAATAATAAACCAGTTTATGAAAATATCCAGCTTAATGATATTGTATTAAAAATTGATGAAAAAAATCCTGACGAAATTGATTGGGAAAATTGGTATGACATAAAACAGTGTACTTTACTTTTGCAACGAGGTGAACAAATTTTTGAAGAAAAAATTTATCGACATGAATTTATTTTTGGACCAATGTTTTAAAACGGAGAAAACTATGAAAGAAAAAAAAGGTATATCTGTAATCATTCCAACATTTAATAGAGCTAAATTCTTATATCCAACAATAATATGCTTATTAAATCAAAAAATAGTTTCTGACATTGATTATGAAATTATTATCATTGATTCAGGGAATGAAAAAAATGATAAAACTAGAGAAATGATTTCGTATTTTCAGAATCAAACAACTCGATTGAAATACAAAAAAATATCAAATAACAAAAATAGATCATTATTAAGACATGTAGGAGCAAAGCTTGCATCGTTCAATATTCTTTTGTTCTTAGACAATGACATGCTCACTCCCCCAAATTATATAGAATATTTTTATAATCAATTTACTAAACCAGAAAAAGAAGTCCTACTTGGCAGAAGAAAATCCCTAATTGAATTCAATATGAAACATATTGGAGAAAAAAATCTTGCTGAAAATTTTTATGAACTTGATAAACTCCCCTGGTATGATGATGAACGAATGTTTGAATCTTTTAATGATAATCCGTGGCAATATGCATTTTCTCATTCCCTTTTCTTATACAAAAAGGATTATTTTAAGGTTGGAGGCTTCAACAAGAAATTCGGAAAACAATGGGGACTTGAAGATATTGAATTAGGATATAAACTTGCAGAATTAGGTTGCACATTTAAATTTATAACTAATTGTTCTGATTATCATCAACCACATTTTTCACAAAGTGCAGTAGAACAACCTTTAGCCGAAATAAATCGTTATTTAATGGCACAAATCCACAATTCATGTGATGAAGAAATAATGTTGTGTTTTTTTTATAATTTTTCTTTTTTCAAGAATGATGTGTTGAAAGTAAAAAGCCTGTATTCATTCAAAAAACCGAATAAACATTTTGATTTATTTCTAGGATGTATACATGAATTAGGAGAGAAAAAATTCAAAAAAACAGAATATTTAGGACTATTTTTACCATTCGGAAAAAAATCCATAAATAAAATTTATATTTATGATTCTTTCTTTTTATTTTGTGAAAAGATTCAAATTGCAATTCTCGCACAAGCTTTTAGAGTTGGTAAAGAAATATGGATTCGAGAACTCGATTCGGCAGAAATAACAAACGTCAAAACATTATGTTTTAAAATTAATATTCTCTTAGATATTTCTAGCACAAAAGGCTTCACAATACTTAAGAAAAATGGAAAATCAAATCAAACAGCTATTACTATGCTATTACCAGATATAACAGAAGTTGACAAAAGGTTTGTTTATAAATGGCTCGCATTGAAACTTATATCATCAGGAATATATGTAAATTTACTAGATAAAAGAAGAATAAAAATTTTTGACACTGAAGATTTTAAATTTAAAAATGAAGAAAATGAAAAATTATCGTCAAGATTTGATACAAGCTATGGATATATAGAGTATAGGACACTTGATTCCATGGACTCATTGCGTAGAGAAAAAGTAAATTCAACAAAAAATGAAGAAACATCCCTCATTATTCATGATGATAACTACTTACAAAAATATTCCGGATTAGAAAAAAATGGATTTGAAAAGTGTGTACATTTTGACAACAGTTGCTATCAATTTTTAATATATGCATGTACTAGAGCAATTCTTTCAAGCACTGATAGAAAAAAATCTGTTCAACAAATCTATGATTATTGTATTTTTATGAACAAAGGTTTCTTTGAAGATGGAATTGACATAGCTATTGAACTTCTAAGAAGTCAAATCACTTCTGGAAAGAATAAAAAAATGGTTATAAAGATTTGTGACTATGAAAAACAGTTTTCAAACTCATATCCACGACATAATAAAGCCTCACAAAACTTAAAACTATATAGAGAATTAAAAGCATATTATGATTCTCTCAATAAATTGAATAATATGATAAGCAAATACAATCTCGAAAATAAAATAACGCTTATAAAAGAAAATTGGGAAATCACTCAAATTATTGACTTAATAAACTCAACAAATACTTTTTTATTCACATCTAGGGAATGTAACGTATCCCCCCTTGTCTTTTTTTCTATTCTGTTAAATAAAAAGGTTATTATGGCAAAAGGTCATAATTTGATAAGTCCTTTTAATGAGTACGTTCTTCTTGCTGATTCAGAATATATTCCCTTATCGCAAGAGTATAACATACCTTATACAATTGAAAATGCTGCTTCTCTTGCTGTACATATAAAATTAAACTCAGTTCTCAAAATAATTGATGAAAATATTCAAGAAACAATTTCAGACGAACTGTTATTAGAAATTGATTCCTTTGTCAACGATTTATATAAAAAAATCCAAAACAGAAAATACTTATAGTCTATTTTGACTGAAAAAACTAAGCATATTAGAGTTAGTGTGAAAAAAAATGGAAACTATAAAAAGAATTATAAATTTAGGTTCAAACTGTATAGGTACAGATTGGATTAATTCTATAAAACTTCGAGAAAAAAGTCCTGTTGATAATTTTGCGGAGTTTCGACTATCTTCATCTGTTAATCTTTTTAATGGAAAGATTAACAACTATATTTTAAATAACCAATATATAAAAAGAAAATCTACTCTTGAAGAAAAGCAAAAATATTTCTTTAGAAATGAAATATTCATATTCCCAGAAGGATTTTCAATTGTACATAATGATTTCGAGTCTAGAAAATTTCGCAAAGAATTTAAGAAAAGAATTCGTATTTTTAATAGATTTTGTAAAAAGGCAAAGAATAATAATTCATTTTGGTTTATTTATAGTTTGAGTAAAGAAGATGAAAATCTTTCACTAGAGGATATAAATAGATTAAAAAATGGACTTCCAAAATACGTTTCAGACAAATTGATATGCCTTGGTATCCGTGGGAATAATCCAGGTTTTAAAAATGTTTTCAAATATTATTATGCAATAAACAAAGAAGAAGATTTTTCATGGCATGATAAAGACCAAGCATTTTCTATTGTGCAATATTTTGAAACTACCTATAAATTAAAATTCTTTAGGAATAAAAAATGAAATATTTTCAACAACTCGACGAGACAGATTGTGGCGTAGCATGTTTAGCAATGATTGCTTCTTTTTTTGGAAGAAATTTACAAATTGCTAGTATACGTGAAATTGCGGGTACAGATATAATGGGCACAAATGTGAAGGGGATTGTTTCTGCCGCATCTTATTTCAATCTTTGTGCAAGTCCTCTCAAAGGTTCTAGAGAATCTTTTTCAAACGAGCTACCAGTTCCTTTTATAGCACACATGCATATTGATAGAGATAATTGTAACTGGGTTGATCATTATGTAGTTGTGAATAAAATTAATAAAAAAACAATAGAAATTTGGGATCCGGATCCTCTATATAAAAAACAAAAACTCAGTTTTGATAATTTTTTTGATTCATGGACTGGATATGCTATTTTTCTTGAACCAGATACAGAATTTAAAAAAACGGATAAAAAAGATAACCTTTTAAGTAAATTTATTCCTGTTTTTCTTCCTCATAAAAAAATACTAGTATATTCCTTTTTATGTTCATTATTAATTCTTACGTTTGGAATTATTTCATCATTTTATTTTAAATATATTTTTGATGAAGTACTATATTCAAAATCCATATTTACACTAAATTCTCTTTCCCTAATCATTTTATTGGTTGTATTTATCCATTCACTTATTGATTGTGTAAGAACAATATTACTTAGTCACTTTTCATTCAAGACTGACTTACAATTAAATTTTTCTTACCTTTCACATATTTTAAATTTACCACTAGCCTTTTTTGAAAGTCGTAAAGCGGGAGAAATATTAAGTAGACTTGGTGACCTAGACAAAATTAAACAAACTCTTTCTAACGCAGCACTTTCAGGAATAATGGATGCTATTATGATTGCTGTAAGTGGGCCAATTCTTTGCGGAATTAATGCGAAACTTTTTGGAATTTCAATATCTACTGTTCTACTAATTTCATTTATTTGTGTTATCTTTTCAAGAATATACCGTTCCTTTTATTCAAAAACCATGAGTCAGAATGCAGAAGTACAATCATATCTTTATGAAAGTTTGAATGGTATTGATACTGTAAAAGCCCTAAATGCAGAGCAAATTGTTAATCAAAAATATGAAAAAAAGAAAATGATAGCAATTAATACAAGCTGGATTTTGAATAAATATGGAATTTCCCAAAATTTAATTACCGGAATAATCAATGGAACAAGTAGCATAATCATCTATTGGCTAGGTTGTTCTTCAATAATTAATGGAATGATGAGTTTAGGAACTTTAATAACTTTTAATTCGTTGTTAGGATATTTTACAGGTCCTTTATTTCGTCTTGTCACTATTCAAAATGAAGTACAAGAATCTCTTGTCGCTGCAAAACGTGTTGGCGAAATTCTTGAATTAGAAACAGAAAAAGAAAAAACAAAGAAATACCTAACTCCTGAGAAAATCAGTGGAAACATAAGATTTAAAGAAGTAACTTTTGCTTATGGTTCTCGCCCTCCAATTTACGATAATCTTTCTTTAGAAATTGAAGAAGGCAAATGGGTTGCTTTTGTAGGACCGAGTGGATGTGGCAAATCAACCCTTGTGAAACTGATTTTAAAATTCTACAAAGCAACAACAGGAAGTATATATTTGGATGGAACTGACATTCGCGATATTGACACCACTTATCTCCGTTCAAGAATCGGATATGTTCCTCAAGAAATTTTCTTGTTCAGTGGAACTGTTAGTGAAAACATTGCACTTCACAAACCTGATGCACCACTTTCAGAAATAATAAAAGCTGCAAAAAAAGCAGGTGCTGATGAATTCATCCAAAATCTTCCAAAACGTTATGACACTATTTTAGGAGAAAGAGGAGGGGGACTTTCAGGTGGAGAAAAACAACGCTTAGCACTAGCAAGAGCGTTATTAGGAAATCCATCTTTCTTAATTTTAGATGAAGCAACAAGTTCTTTGGATACAGTTAGCGAAATGGAAATTCACAAAGTACTTAAAAACTTACGTAAAGAAAATATTGCAGTTATCCTTATTGCTCATAGACTAACAACAGTGATGAATTGTGACAAAATTTATGTTATGCAAGAAGGTAAAATTTTGCAACAAGGAAGTCACCAGCAATTGCTTACCGAAAATGGTCTATACAAAAAAATGTGGAACGAGGTAAACAACAAATGTATCTAAAGACATTTACAGACATGCAAAAATCTTTTATTTTTTTTATTCTCAAACCTTCAAAAGCAATTTTTGTTTTTATTATTATCGTCTGCATTTCTATTGCAACTGCACTTGCTTGGAGCATTTTTGCTCCAATAGATGAAGTGATTAATTCAAATGTTTTACTACGTCCTAATACACCTATTTCATCTGTTAAATGTATCAATAGTGGACAAATTTACGCAAAAAACTATATAAATGGGACAGAAATAAAAGCTGGTGATTTACTATTTAGACTTGATACAACGGTTCAAGAAAGTGAACTTGAAAAGTATAAAAAAGAACTTATCAAAAATCAACAAGAGTTGTATATAAATGAAATTTTACTACAAACTATCGAAACGGAAACATTACCCTACATCAATACAAATTCTGAAGCATATATAAAATCAAAGTCTTTTATTACCGAACTACATCGTTTTCAAAATGTGATTTCAGATATAAATACAAAACTTGAGCGAGAAATAACTAAGCCTGAAAGGTTAAAAGTTCCTCATACTATCACTGATTTACAAAATCAATTAAATCAGAATAAACTTGCATTGGACAATTGGAAAAATAACCAAAAAATAAAAGTCTTAGATGAAAAAAAAGTCTACAAACATCAGAAAAATACAATAGAAAGTAAAATAGTTGAAATTGAACGTTCCATTAATAATTCAACAATATACGCTCCAATTTCAGGTATTATTTCTGAAACGACAAAAAAAAATATAGGCGATTTTCTTTTAGCCGGCGAAGAAATTCTACGTATTGTACCTCAAAATAGTGAAATATTAAAAGCCGATATTTATGTAGATCCACGATATATCGCAAAAGTAAAACTTGGAAATCCTGTAAGGATTAAATTCCCAGGTCTACCTCCAAGTCAATATGGAATGATAGAAACAAAAGTTTCCATTATTCCTCCTGATGTAACTTATTTGAATGGGACCGCAGTTTTTATAGTTGAAGCACAGATTGACTCACCCTACCTTATAAACAAAAATAATCAAATTGTAAAATTGATTCCTGGAATTAAAGCCGATGGAAAAATTATTACAGATAAAAGCACTGCTATGCAGATGTTACTAAAAAAATTGGATTTTATTAATTAGAACTATGATAAAAAAAACACGTATAAAATCTTTAAAAAAAATATTTTGTTTCTTTTGGGTATTATTTTATATAGGGAAAATTTATTCACTATCTTTAGAAGAATTAACTTCTCTCGCATTAAAAAATAATATAGACATTCTCGTTGCTCAAACACAACATGATACCGCAATATTATCTTCTAAAACATTGAACGGTATTTACACACCTCAAATCATCTTCTCATCATCTTCAACTCTGCAAAATAAAAATAAATGGATAACTACACCAAATAATTTTTCATCTTCCATAACTTACAATCAGATACTTCCTGGAGGACTGTCTTTTGAAATAATAGGAGGGCTAGATTTTTCGACAACTACAGTTCCAAAAAAACAATATGTTTCAAAAAATCCTAATATATACATTTCTATTTCTCAAAGTTTGCTTCCATTCTGGGGGCAGGGAAAATTTCAAAATCCAGAAAAAATCAGAGAAAAAAAACAAGAAGAAGTCTACTACTATCAACTGTTATATACAAGAAAAACAATATTTCAGAACCTCATTCAAAATTTAGTTTATTCACTCGTTTATAAAAATCAAATACATATCTATAAAAATTTAATATCCTTACTTGACGAGGAAATAGAACTTTCAGAACAGTTAATTAATTCAGGAACGATAAATCACACAAAAATTACAGAACTAAAAAATTCGAGATGGAATTATCAACTTGATTTAATAAATGTTCAATCAAATTATATTATGACCGTTCAGAATCTAAAATCTATATGTGGAATTGACATCTCGGAAAATTCTCTAGACGATTTAGAGATGTCAATTATGAATAATTTTAGACAACACAATAATTCTCTTACCCCATCACAAAATTTAATCAATCAAATCCGATTCATAACAGAAAATAACAAAGACCCAGAGGAAGAATCATATAAATTAAAACTTGAAATTTTAAAATTAAATCGTATTTTGGAAAGACAATCATCCGCGCCTACTATTTCAATATCTATCCAGCCCATATGGACACAAAAAAGCTCATATGAAGATAATTATACTTTTGCATTAAAAGATTTCGATTCACCAACTAGTTTTAGTGCAGTTGTAAACTTTAATCTCTCACCTTTACTCTCTTCAATTAGCAATCAAAATAAAACTCAATATGAACTTGAATATCAATCTATGGAGAACTCTTATAATGCATATATTGAAAATAAAAAAAATGTTTTACAACAATATCGTAAAATTTTAGAAAATTATGAATCTGAATTACAATGTATTACAGAACTCTACGGAGAAGGACTAACTGAACTTGAAGAATTAGAAAATCAATATAAAAAGGGTGCTATTTCAAAATTTGAATACAATTCTGTAAAAGTAAAAATTGAAAACTACAGACTTTTTAAAAAAATTACAGAAGAATATATTTTTTTATATGAAATATTAGTTTATTTAAACGCCTGAGATTTTGTCAGAATAACTATTGATATCAAAAAAAGTTTTTTCATTTTTGCTAGATAGCCTTTCGAACTATTCAGATCAAAATTTGTAAAATAACAAATTTTTATTACCTGTATATTTTTTTATTTTATTTGTATATAGTATAAAAATAAAGATAGAAGAACGCTTTTTGGAGGTTGATTTTATGAGTGTTGATAAAACATTTAATTCAGATGCAAATGACACAAAAAA
>JAEIGA010019643.1_pt1 | contig 10298 bp, 10 predicted proteins | sample 9270691 | NCBI WGS metagenome assembly JAEIGA01 (sample SAMN17057246, study PRJNA624740) | gut metagenome | biome: biome; isolation source: fecal sample | host: Bos grunniens | place: China: Xizang | collected 2019
ATCAAGGTGAGGATTCAAGATAAGGAAGGCCGGTAACGATTTTTCCTTACACTATAGGAAGGTCTAGAATGGTAACAAAGTGGAAAAATCGACGTGATAGCCAATTAAGTGCAACTAGACCTTTTATTTGCCTTGCTAAAGGCAAATTTTCTTTATTAGTATAACGAACTGGAGAGCAGCGCTGAATAATTGACTTTATACGGAAATGTATAAAACCATTAGATGTAAACGTTTTCTACATAACTCATCCTTCTATACACCTTTTGAGCAAGATATATGTCATTTGTGTACTTTGTTAATAAGCGTTACATTGTAAAGGTCAAAAAAAGTTGCTTTATGCAACGCGAAAATGAAAGGATTGGTTCATTATTCGTTCTTTAACTGTGAATGTAACTAACGAAATGGAAAAAGCAATGCATGCTGCTCATGGTGTAAGCTATGCTGTGTATTGTCAAAGTCTAGAGGTTAGAATGCAGGTGGAAAGAAGACGTGCTAAAAGTTATATGGAAAGTATTCAAGTAATAAATGAAAATGGAAAAAGTATTTGGAGATAAATCTCTCCTTTTTAACAGGATAACAATGAAAAGAGCCGGAAATTTATTTTCGGGCTCTTTTCATTTAGGCTGTTATATACTTTGTTGTAAATTTATGATTGCGGATAAAGCGGAAATCATAACGAGGTAGCGGATTTTCTTTCTTATCAACAGCTGTGATATAATGAACTTGGTATAGGGAGTATGATTCGAACATTAAACACTGTATGCATAGTGCTAAGTAGAGTTTTATTTGTTGATTTCTAGATTATATTTGTTATAATATAAGAATGAGAATAGATTGAGAATTTACTTAGGTAAATTAATATAGTAAACAAGAAATTGCTGGAGGTATAAATATGTCACGTTCAACGTTAAAAATTGAGGATTTACATGTTTCAATCGAAGATAAAGAAATTCTAAAAGGTGTGAATCTTGAAGTTAAAGGTGGAGAAATCCATGCAATCATGGGACCAAATGGTACTGGTAAATCAACTTTATCTTCTGCTATTATGGGTCACCCAAAATATGAAGTAACTAGCGGAAGCATTACATTGGATAATGAAGATGTATTGGAAATGGAAGTTGACGAGCGTGCTCAAGCGGGTCTTTTCCTTGCTATGCAATATCCAAGTGAAATTTCTGGTGTAACTAATGCTGACTTCTTGCGCTCTGCAATCAATGCTCGCCGTGAAGAGGGAGACGAAATCTCACTAATGAAATTCATCCGCAAAATGGATGAGAAAATGGAATTCCTTGAAATGGATCCAGATATGGCACAACGTTATTTAAATGAAGGATTCTCTGGTGGAGAAAAGAAACGTAACGAGATTCTTCAATTAATGATGATTGAGCCTAAAATTGCTATCCTTGACGAAATCGATTCAGGTCTTGATATCGACGCGTTGAAAGTTGTATCAAAAGGTATCAATGAAATGCGCGGAGAAGATTTCGGTTGCTTAATCATCACTCACTACCAACGCTTATTAGACTACATCACTCCTGATTATGTTCACGTAATGATGCAAGGTCGCATTGTGAAATCAGGCGGTCCTGAGCTTGCTCAACGTTTAGAAGCAGAAGGCTATGACTGGATCAAGCAAGAATTAGGTATTGAAGACGAAACTGTAGGCCAAGAAGCGTAAGTTAGGAGGATTTCAATGATTACTGAAATAAAGCTACCTCTTGAGAAAGCGACATTACAATCTTTTTCAAGTGCAAATAACGAACCAAGCTGGCTTATGGAATTAAGAGAAAAAGCTTTTGATGGCTTAGTTTCTCTTGAAATGCCAAAACCAGATAAAACGAATATTAGAAATTGGAACTTTACGGAGTTCTCAAATCATACAGTAGATAGTAATGTATTCTCTTCTCTTGATGAGCTTCCTGAAGAAGTAAAAGCACTTCTTGATGCAGAAGAGAAGCATAATATATATGTACAAAGAAATAACACTCCTGCGTATGTTTCTCTTTCAGAAACATTAAAAGAGCAAGGTGTCATTTTTACAGATATTATTACAGCAGCTCGTGAGCATAGCGAGTTAGTGCAAAAGTATTTCATGACTAAAGGAATCAAGACTGATGAACACCGTTTAACAGCCTTGCATGCTGCCCTTATGAACGGGGGTATTTTCATCTATGTTCCGAAGAATGTTGAAATCAAAGAACCGTTACAAGCGGTATTTTTACGTGATAATAAAGATGCATCTTTGTTCAATCATGCATTAATTGTTGCTGATGAAAATAGCCAGGTTACTTATGTTGAAAATTATATTTCTACTGTTGAAGGCGCAGGACTTGCGAATATCCTTACAGAAGTTATCGCTGAGAATGGTGCGAAGGTACTGTATGGTGCAGTTGATACATTAACAAAAGATGTTGTTACTTATGTTAACCGTCGCGGTGTTGCTGGAAACGATGCAACAATCGAATGGGCATTAGGTCAAATGAACGATGGTAATACAATTTCCGAAAACGTAACAAACCTTGTTGGCAACGGATCAAATTCAAATGCAAAAACAGTTGTTGTCGGACGTGGAGAGCAAAAACAAAACTTCACTACTAACATCAGACATTTCGGTAAAAACTCTGAAGGCTTCATTCTTAGCCACGGAGTTATGAAAGATAGCGCTTCAGCAATTTTCAATGGAATTGGTAAGATTGAGCATGGTGCATCAAAAGCAAATGCTGAGCAAGAAACGCGCGTGTTAATGCTAAGTGAAAAAGCTCGTGGAGATGCAAACCCAATGCTTTTAATTGATGAGGATGATGTTATGGCAGGTCACGCAGCTTCTGTCGGACGTGTTGATCCGCTTCAACTTTACTATTTAATGAGCCGCGGTATTTCGAAAAAAGAAGCAGAACGCCTAATTATTCATGGTTTCTTGGCACCTGTTGTTAAAGCATTGCCGATTGAGGCAGTTAAGAAACAACTAGTGGAAGTAATCGAAAGGAAAGTTCGCTAATGAACGCTGCCGAAATTCGTAAGCAATTTCCTATATTGGATCAAGAAGTAAATGGTCATCCATTGGTATATCTTGACTCTGCTGCAACTTCTCAAAAGCCGCAAGTGGTTATTGAAGCTCTTGAGAAGTATTACCGGGAATACAATTCGAACGTCCATCGTGGTGTTCACACTCTTGGTACGCGAGCTACGGATGGCTATGAAGGAGCGCGTGAGAAGGTTCGTAAATTCATTAACGCATCTGCAACGGAAGAAATCATTTTTACAAAAGGGACTACCGCATCCATCAATTTAGTGGCTGCAAGCTATGGCCGCAAGCATATCCAAAAGGGAGATGAAATAGTCATCTCAATGATGGAGCATCATAGTAATATTATTCCTTGGCAGCAACTGGCCTTGCAAACAGGAGCGACTTTAAAGTATCTTCCTCTTGAGGAGGATGGCACAATTTCGCTTGATGATGCGAAGGAAATCATTACACCGAACACGAAGATTGTATCTGTTATGCATGTTTCAAATGTTCTGGGAGTAATTAATCCTATTAAGGAATTGGCTGAGCTTGCCCATAACAATGGCGCTGTAATGGTTGTTGACGGTGCTCAAGGAGCTCCTCATATCAAAATAGATGTACAAGATTTGAATTGTGATTTCTATGCTCTATCTGGTCACAAAATGTGTGGGCCGACAGGTATAGGAGTCCTTTACGGCAAAAAGCATCTGTTGGAAGAGATGCCGCCAATTGAATTTGGCGGAGAAATGATTGATTTTGTTGACCTTTATGATTCGACATGGAAAGAGCTTCCTTGGAAATTCGAAGGTGGTACCCCGATTATCGCTGGAGCAATCGGATTAGGTGCGGCTATTGATTTCCTCGAGAGTATCGGTCTTGAGAATATTGAGAAGCATGAACATAAGCTGGCAGCGTATGCATTGCAGCGAATGTCTGAAATAGAGGGGCTGACTATTTATGGCCCGATGGATGCTTCAAAGCGTGCAGGAGTTATTACGTTTAATCTGGATGATGTTCATCCTCATGACGTGGCAACTGTTTTGGATGCCGAAGGGATTGCCGTTCGGGCAGGGCATCACTGTGCGCAGCCGTTAATGAGATGGCTGAAGGCTTCTGCTACAGCTAGAGCAAGCTTTTATTTATACAACACGGAGGATGACATTGACAGGCTGGTTGAAGGCCTAGTTAAAACGAAGGAGTATTTCAGCAATGTCTTTTAATAACTTAGATAACCTATATCGTCAGGTGATTATGGATCACTATAAAAATCCTCGTAACAAGGGATCACTTGATGAAGGTAACTTGACTGTAGACATGAATAATCCGACATGTGGAGATCGAATCCACTTGACGCTTAAGGTCGAGGATGGAATTGTAACAGACGTGAAGTTTGACGGTGAAGGCTGCTCCATTTCAATGTCTTCTGCAAGTATGATGACACAAGCAATTAAAGGGAAAAATGTCGAGACAGCTATGAAATTGTCCCGAATTTTTTCTGATATGATGCAAGGTAAAGAAGTTGAAATAGATGATGATTTAGACCTTGGTGATATTGAATCACTTCAAGGTGTTGCTAAATTCCCTGCGCGTATTAAATGCGCAACGCTTGCTTGGAAAGCAATGGAAAAGGGATTTGATGAAAAGTAATCTGACAGTTGGAGGGTTGTAGACCCTCCTTCTGATGAAATGGGAGGTATACGACCTATGGCAAAAAAAGCGCCAGAAATCGGTGATTATAAATATGGGTTTCACGATCGCGACGTTTCGATTTTCCGTTCAGAGCGCGGATTAACGAAAGAAATCGTTGAAGAAATTTCAAAAATGAAAAACGAACCACAGTGGATGCTTGATTTCCGTTTGAAATCATTAGAGCATTTCTATAACATGCCTATGCCTCAATGGGGAGGCGACCTTGCTTCTTTAAACTTTGATGAGATTACGTACTACGTAAAACCATCTGAGAAATCAGAGAAGTCTTGGGATGAGGTTCCTGAGGAAATCAAGCAAACGTTTGATAAGCTAGGTATTCCTGAAGCTGAGCAAAAGTATCTTGCAGGTGTATCTGCTCAATACGAATCTGAAGTTGTGTACCATAACATGAAACAAGATTTACAAGATCAAGGTATTATCTTCAAGGACACAGATTCTGCTTTAAGAGAAAATGAAGATATTTTCCGCGAGTATTGGGCAACAGTTATTCCTCCGACGGATAACAAGTTTTCAGCTTTAAACTCTGCTGTTTGGTCAGGTGGATCTTTCATCTACGTTCCTAAAGGAATTAAAATGGAAACGCCACTTCAAGCGTATTTCCGTATTAACTCAGAAAACATGGGTCAATTCGAACGTACGCTAATCATTGTTGATGAGGGTGCAAGTGTACATTATGTTGAAGGTTGTACAGCTCCTGTCTATACAACGAACTCGCTTCATAGTGCGGTTGTTGAAATCATCATCAAGAAAGATGCATATTGCCGTTATACAACTATTCAAAACTGGGCGAACAACGTATACAATCTTGTTACAAAACGTGCAGTTTGTGAAGCAAATGCTACGATGGAATGGGTTGACGGTAATATCGGATCTAAGCTAACAATGAAATACCCAGCTGTTATCCTAAAAGGTGAAGGCGCAAGAGGTATGACATTATCAATTGCCATTGCAGGTAAAGGTCAACATCAGGATGCAGGTGCGAAAATGATTCACTTAGCTCCGAATACATCTTCTACAATTGTTTCGAAATCAATTTCTAAGCAAGGTGGAAAAGTAACTTACCGTGGTATCGTTCACTTTGGACGTAAAGCGGATGGTGCTCGTTCAAACATCGAGTGTGATACGCTGATTCTAGATAACCAATCTACTTCAGATACAATTCCATACAATGAAATCTTGAATGACAATATTTCATTAGAGCATGAAGCGAAAGTATCGAAAGTATCAGAAGAGCAATTATTCTACTTAATGAGCCGCGGTATTTCTGAAGAAGAAGCAACAGAAATGATCGTTATGGGATTCATTGAACCATTCACAAAAGAATTACCAATGGAATACGCAGTTGAGATGAACCGTCTGATTAAGTTCGAGATGGAAGGCTCAATCGGTTAATTCCTAAGTTTTCAACGACATGGCATACTTGCTATGTCGTTTTTTGCTTTAGGAAATTATAAAAACTAATCTGTGATTATTCGGGACCCGGAAATACCGTTCTCTTGAAACTCTATGATAAAATAAGGGCAACAAATGCAAATGAAGGTTGATATATATGATTTACATTGGGGTTACAGGCTGGGGTGACCATGAATTTTTATATGGGACGAGTATTTCGCCACGAAATAAACTACAAGCTTATTCAGAGCATTTTCCGATTGTTGAAGTGGATACGTCTTTTTATGCGATTCAACCAATAAGAAATAGTCTGAGATGGGTTAAAGAAACACCAGAGGGCTTTAAGTTTATTGTCAAAGCTTATCAAGGAATGACTGGTCATAGTCGTGGTGAAATTCCTTTTGAGAGCAAGGAGGAGATGTTTAAAGCGTTTCGTGAGTCGTTAGTACCTTACTTGGAAAGTGGTAAATTGGCGATGGTTTTGTTTCAGTTTCCACCTTGGTTTACATGTATAAGAGAAAATGTTGATTATTTAAGATGGTGCAAGCAACAAATGGGAGATTTGCCGGTAGCATTGGAGTTTCGTAATCAGACTTGGTTTCAGCCAGCGTTTCGCGAGAAAACATTGAACTTTATGAAAATTGAAGGATGGATACATTCAATTTGCGATGAACCACAAGCCGGAGAAAATAGCGTACCAACTGTATTGGAGCCTACAAATAGTGAGTTAACACTTGTACGGATGCATGGACGAAATATATATGGGTGGAATAAGCCGGCATCGGGCCAAGATTGGAGAGAGGTTCGTTTTTTATATAAATATAACAAAAGTGAACTTTTGCAATGGAAAGGCTATCTTGAGAAATTGCAAGAGCGATCAAGAGATGTATACGTTTTGTTCAACAATAACTCAGGGGGAGACGCTGCGGAGAATGCCCTGCAAATAATTTCTTTGCTCGGTATTGAATATACGACGTTATCACCCAAACAACTAGACTTAACCGACTTCACATGGAACAATCAGTAAAATCAGTGGAGATCCCTAATGGGGTTATATTTAAAGGTGGCTATTAATTTGGAATGGATCATACTTTTACTAGCAATAGGATTTTGTGCAGGAGTAGTGGGAGCTTTAGTGGGGCTTGGTGGAGGTATAATTATTGTTCCAGCTCTATTGTTTATGAATCAGTCATTAGGTTTACTAGATGATTTGAGTCCGCAAAAGGCTGTTGGTATATCTACGGTCATTATGATTTTCACTGGCTTATCTTCAACTCTATCATATGTAAAGCATCAAAGAGTGGACTACAAAACAGGCTTGATATTCTTTATCGGTAGCGGACCTGGAGGAATTATCGGCTCTATGGTTAATAAAGTGTTAGATGTTCAGACATTTAACATGTTCTTTGGTTCGTTTGTTATTATTGTCTCGATTATTCTGCTGATTAAGGACCGTTTAAAGCCTGTAAATTTAATAGATAAGGCCACAATTATAAAAACATACAATGATTTGGATGGTACAGAATATACATATGGATATAAGCCTAGTATCGCTATTTTTATATGCTTTCTTGTTGGTTTTTGTTCAGGATTATTTGGAATTGGAGGAGGTTCATTAATTGTCCCAGCAATGATACTATTATTTCTCTTCCCTCCTCATGTAGCTGTGGCAACTTCAATGTTTATTGTTTTCTTATCAAGTATTACAAATTCAATTACACATATTAGCTTAGGCAATGTTGTATGGGCCTATGCTTTTGCATTGATTCCGGGGGCTTGGTTTGGAGCAAAAACAGGTGCATATATCAATACGAGATTAAAAAGCAAAACCGTTGTAGCGTTGCTTCGACTTATCTTACTCGTAATTGGATTAAAACTCATTTGGGAAGGCATATATGGTTGAGTTACTTCTTAAAGACTCTTCTCTAAAAATTGTTGCTTTTAGTTAGTGAAAATAGTGGACAAAGCTGGTTGATAGGAGTGGAAATCAATCATCACACTGCTTTTAAGTAAGTAACAATATTGGCGAGCATAGCTATCTTAAAACTAAGGATTTCACATAAAAGACCTGCTGTATTTAAGGGAAAGAGGTAATTATAATGGGAGAAACTTTACATCTATATTATATTAATGATCTTCATAGCCATTTTGAACATTGGCCTCGAATTCAGCAATTTATTCATAAGCGGAAGGCTCATCATGAAGATGTAAGTGAAGAGTCTATTATATTAGATATTGGTGATAATGCTGATCGTTTTCACCCATATACTGAAGCTTTATTAGGAAAAGGTAATGTTCAGCTATTAAATGAGCTGGGCTGTGATTATGCAACAATAGGTAATAATGAGGGAATTACCTTTCCGTTTGAGGCATTGGATAGTCTGTATGATGAGGCACAATTCGAAGTGTTAGTAGCTAATTTGTTTTATCAAAATGGAAAACGGCCGAGTTGGGCATTGCCTTATAGCATCCATTTAACAAAGCAAGGAACACGAATTGCACTAATAGGTGCAACGGCCTATTTTCGTTTATTTTATGAAAAATTAGGCTGGAGAATTACAGAGCCATATGAGGAAATATCTCGGATAGTGAATGACTTGGACGGAAAATGTGATGGGATCGTGCTCCTGTCACACCTTGGTCTTGAATTCGATGAACGCGTAGCAGCAACCATACCGGAAATAAGTCTGATATTGGGTGCCCATACACACCACATCTTACATAATGGAAAAGTGGTAGAAGAAACGTTATTATGCGGAGCTGGTAAGGGTGGCACTTATGTTGGACATGCGGAATTGCAAATAGATGATTTGCATCAATTAACATCCGTATCCACAAGATTGTATGATATGAATCAACAGCAGTCTGTTGAGGGGGAGAAGGAATATGTGCTTTCCTTGCATGAAATAGGTAAGGAGCAAATGATGAATGAAATATGTTGTCTGCAAGAGCCATTGGAAGTCGATTGGTTTAATGATTCACCGCTAGTTCAGATTTTGTGCGATTCATTAAGGGCATGGTGTGAGGCTGATTGTGCATTCGTCAATGCGGGTTTATTAATAGATGGCTTAGATAGAGGTGTTGTTACAGCATATGACATTCATAAAATATGTCCACATCCGATTAACCCATGTTTAGTAGAGGTTTCTGGACGTGAGTTAAAAGAAATATTGACGCAATCAATGGATGAAAAATGGCCTCATATGCAAGTGAAGGGTTTCGGTTTTCGAGGTAACATTTTTGGCATAATTGTTTATAGCAATATAAAAATTATGAGCAAGCATGAAATGTTTATTGGTGATGAGCCATTGTATCCGGAAAAAATGTATAAGCTTGCTCTGCCGGATATGTTTACGTTCGGTTATTTCTTTCCGAGTATTACGAGATCAGAAAAAAAACAATATTATTTGCCAGAATTTTTGCGAGATATTTTGACGCAAAAACTTTTAACATACTAGGCTCACCATTTAGACATCTTCCTCATATTTTATCTTGAGCTCTATTATGAGTGATTTAAGTATAAAAAATTCGGTTGAACTTTATCTCGTTTATAGAGCCTATTTTAGAGGTGAAAAAGGAGAGGGTTAGATGGTCGAGCTGAAGCCGCTTGAAATTAATAATCGGGTATTTACAGCAATTTCGGTTAAGCTGCCAAAAACAAATTTATTAGTTGTTGCATCGGAACGGGGTTATATTATGTGCGGTGCACTGGATGTGGCTTTACTGAATGAAAAGCTGGCAGATCGTAATATAATTGCAGGAAGAGCTGTCGGTGTGAAAACAATTGAAGAACTATTATCTGCACCGTTGGAGTCCGTTACGGTCGGAGCTGAGAAGTTAGGTATTTACAAAGGGATGATCGGAAAGGATGCCCTTTTATATATGTAAAAAAACCGCTGAAATAAGCGGTTTTTTTATTTAGCTTTCATATACCCATAGCAGTAAGGTTAATCGAATCGTATAATGTAATTGGAATATTCGAAAATAACCAGTTGTTTACAATGGTGATTCTGACGAGCAATCTATAGATTAAAAGCTACTCAAAAAAGACACAGGAGCAAATTTTATGAGACTAGTATATACAGACAAGGTAGGGGCTGGCGCCATATTAGCTAAAAGCATTTTGAATGAGCGTGAACAGGTATTGCTTCATGAGGGAGCCGTACTAACGGACTATATGCTTGCACGG
>JAEIGA010019644.1_pt1 | contig 10298 bp, 9 predicted proteins | sample 9270691 | NCBI WGS metagenome assembly JAEIGA01 (sample SAMN17057246, study PRJNA624740) | gut metagenome | biome: biome; isolation source: fecal sample | host: Bos grunniens | place: China: Xizang | collected 2019
CCTGTCTAAAAAACTTACCGCGTCGCATCTCAGTTTAAGACAAATCCACTCCTTCACGCAGAAAGGCGTGCGACTCGGTGTCTTCGACCACTAGCGCGACCATTGCCGCGCATCTTAGCACCACCATCAGTTTTTTCATCTTCAGTTTCCTTTTCTTGCGTTCTTTGCGCCAGATGCTCAACGGAGTCATCTCTGCCCGAGATTGATAACAACAATTTCGGGAATGCGTTTCATCATCGTCGCTATCGTTGCCAATTTCATTCCAACATTATACCAAATCCGCGGCAAATGCGCCGCAGAATATGGTATCTGGAATATCCTCTCGTTCGGGGGCGTGAAAATTTGATATAATTTGCGCCATGAAAAACAATTGCGTATTCTGTGCGATAGCCGCCGGAGAAATCCCTTCTTTCAAAGTGTATGAAGATGATGAATTTCTCGCATATCTCGACATCAACCCTTTCTCCGAGGGGCATATCCTCGTAATACCGAAAGAACATTACGAAAACCTTCTTGATGTCGATGAAGAAGTTTTGAAAAAACTCATAGTACGGGTAAAAAAGATCGCCCGTCGCGCCACAACAGCTCTTGATGCGGACGGCTTCAACATTCTTCAGAACAACGGCGAGGCAGCTGGACAAACCGTCAAGCACATCCACTTTCACATCGTACCGCGCAAAAACGGCGAACGGCTCGTCTTCGAAAACACTTCGGGCGACATGGAGAAACTCAAAGCTCTTGCTGAGCGTCTAAAATTCTAAAATGAACAATTCACGCAGAACCGCATCATTCATTTTTGCGCGCTGGCTCGTTACCCGTGATTACCCCGCAGGTCTCTTGCCGGAAGGCTCTGAGCGCGCCTTTATCCAAGATCTCGTCTATACCGCGATAAGGCGATTCCGTCCGCTTGGCTCTATCTTACGCATGCTTGTAAAGAAATGGCCCAAAGGCGAAATGGAAGCGCTCCTTTATATAGGAGCTGCCCAAATACTCTATATGCCGGATGTGCCCGATTTTGCCGCCGTCAACGAGACTGTCGAGGCCGCGAAAGAATGCCCCAACCCTTCAATCGCAAAAACCGTAAATGCCGTTCTGAGAAACCTGATTAGAAGACGCGAAGAATTTGACGCTTATCTTCTAAACGCCTGCGTTGACGAACGCGAAAGCATGCCCTCCAATCTGTACCGCAGATGGGTAAAGCGCTTCGGCGCAGAAGACGCGCAGAAACTCGCACAGTGGCACAATGAACCTTCAGAAACGTTCCTTGCCTACCCGGATGGCCGATATGAAAAACTCGAACGAGGAAAACGCGTCGATAACATTGACGGTTTTCAGCGCGGCGAGTTCATCGTGCAAGATCCCGCCACACGCCTTGCCGTAGATCTCATGAACGCGCAGAGCGGAGAAACCGTTCTTGACGCGTGCGCGGCGCCCGGCGGAAAAACGATTCAGCTTGCATGGCGCTCGGCTAAAGTGTGCGCATGCGAAATAAACCCGCGACGCCGAAAAAAACTTATATCCAACCTTGACCGCACGAACCTCAAAGACAAGGTCGAAGTTATCGGATCGTTTGAAAATGAAACAAGACTCTTCAACAAGGTGCTTGTTGACGCGCCCTGCTCCAATACGGGAGTTTTGCGCCGAAAGCCCGACGCCAGATGGAATTGGAGCGAAGAGAAACTCAATGCGCTTATCTCGCTTCAGAAGGAAATTCTCGACAAAGCCTCGCGTCTGGTAAAACCCGGCGGGACATTGGTATATTCAACCTGCTCTAACGAAGAGGAGGAAAACGGATTACAGATCGCGGACTTTCTGTCGCAGCACAAGGAATTTACTCTTGTGGAATCGCGAGAGTCTCTGCCGTTTGAAAGCGGCTATGACGGAGCCTTCGCAGCAGCGCTGAAGAAGGCCCCGTAAAAAACTACTTGTCGTAATGACGGGCAATCGCCTCGTAACCCGCCATCATGTTTTCTGGCAGCTTTCCGAATTTCGCGTAGTAATCGCATACGACCGGCAGACAGCGCGTCTTCCACTTCGCCAGCGTATTAAGCGCGATCGACTCAAGCTTATGATGCGCGAAAGGATTGGCGAAGCGTTCAAGCACCGATTTGGCATATTCCGTCTTTTCTTCATCGCTCAGATCGACGGTCGGATAAATCTCTTCAAAAACCACCTTTTTAACAAAGGCGTTGAAAGATTCATCTTCAATGCACTGCGCAACTTCGGTAAAGCCCTTCTCAAGAGCATAATAAACCATCGTCGTGTGAGTCGCGTTCAAAAATCTCACTTTGCGCGTGCGGTACGGCTGCATATCGCGGGTATAAACGACATTGACACCTGAGGCCTTAAGCGGGAGTTCTTTTTCAAGGTCGAACCCTTCGGGCGTTTCGATAACGAAGAAATGGAACGGCTCGCCGCATACGAGCGTCTCGTCGCGCTCGCCTAACTCTTTGGCATAACGCTCGGCAGACTCTGAGTCCGGACGCCCGGCAACTATTCTGTCGACAAGCGTAGAGCAAAAAACACATTCATTCTCAATATACGACATAAGGGCTTTGTCGCCATGATCTTCGGCATATTTAAGAACGCACTCTTTGAGTTTATCTCCATTATGCTCTATAAGTTCACACGGAATAAACACAAGCCCCGGCAGAGAAGAGTCTAAACGCGCCTTCAAAAGACGCTCCACCTTCGCCGGAAACGTGTTTTCGTTCGCCACATACTGAATCCCGGCCTCGGTCGTATTTGAAAAAACGAAGCGAAGGTCTTTCTCGCAGGCGTATTTCTCAAGATCGCTCCAAAGAGCCACACCTTTTACGCATTCGATCTTCTCGATCTCTTCGACCGTTTTACCGTCAATAACGCCTCTTAGACACGTATGATACATGCCGGAGCGCTCATTAAGTATCTTTGAAGGCGCGGAAAGTTCATCGCCGATAGGCTGAATTATCTGCACGGCTCCGTCAAACGACATCTTATCGTTCATCTTCTGAACCATCCAGTCGACGAAACAACGAAGAAAATTACCTTCTCCGAACTGAAGTATTTTTGTTTTCATGATTAAATCCTTTCAGGCGTTTCAATGCCGAGAAGTTCAAGACCGCGCTTAAGAACCCTGCCAAACAAAAGGCAAAGCTTAAGTCTTCTCGATCTCAAAGGCTCGTCGCTTTTCAGCACGGGCGAATTCTGATAGAAGCTGGAATAAAGCTGCGCCGTCTGGAAAAGATAATCCGCAAGGACGCTGGGCTTATAAGCTTCAGCTGCTCTTACAACAGCGCCAGGGAACTCAAGAAGCTGCAGCGCAAGGCGCTTTTCGCTCGGTGTTTCAGGCAAAATCTCGGTCGCTTCACAATCGAAATCCTGAGCTTTCGCAAGAAGCGATTGAACGCGGGCGTATGCGTACTGGAGATACGGGCCTGAATTACCCTCAAGCGCCAATGCCTTATCCCAGTTAAAGTCGATTGCCGTAGCCGGATCGTGAGAAAGGTCGGCATATTTCACCGCGCCAAAACCGATAGCCTTGGCGAGATTCTCATCTCCTCCGCGATCTTTCACGATATCGTAGGAGCGCTTGACCGCCTCGGACAAAAGATCGTCAAGCTTGATCAAATTGCCCTCACGGGTTGAAATAGCCTTACCCTGATAAGACATAAGCCCGAACGGAACGTGCACGAGCTTTACATTATGCCCGAGCTTCGCGGCTATCGAGAAGAACTGTTTGAAATGAAGCTGCTGTCTATCGTCAGTGACATAGATAATGCGCTCTGGCGCATAATCCTTTACTCTGCTTTCTACGCAGGCCAAATCGCTTGTCGTGTAATTGTAACCGCCGTCAGATTTGCGCACGATGGCAACGGCCAGTTTCTCTTCTGAAAGATCGACGACAAGAGCCCCTTCGGATTCTTTTGCAAGATCGGACGCAAGAAGCTTTTCAACTACCGCGGGCATCATTTCATTATAGTACGATTCACCCCTGTATGTGTCGAACTTAACTCCAAGCTGCGCATACATACGGTCAAACTCGGCTATTGAAATGTCGATAAACCGCTTCCACAATGAAAGATTGGCCTCGTCGCCCTGCTGGAGTTTTACAAGTTCCGCGCGGCAGCTGTCTTTCCAGGTTTCATCCTCCTTCGCCTTGGCGGCTGAAAGAACATAGCACTTTTCGAGATTTGCGACAGTCAGATTCTCTCTTTCCTCTTCGCTCAGACATTGGCGATAGCCCATAATAAGAATACCGAACTGAGTTCCCCAATCGCCAAGATGATTGTCGGCTATCACATCGTAGCCGAGCGCACGAAAGATTCTGTCTATGGCGTTGCCGATAACGGTCGAGCGGATGTGCCCGATATGCATCTGCTTGGCGGCGTTTGGCGAAGAGTAATCTATAACGATCTTTTTGCCTTCCCCCGTCTGAGGAACAGCAAGATTCTTATCGTCGTAAATCCGCTTAAGTTCACCTGAAAGCCACTCTGTGCCGACCGTCAGGTTAAGAAACCCGGGCCCTGCTATTTCGACCTTTATCGACGAATCGATATTCTCCGCCACTTTAGCGGCGGCATCGCGAGGTTTCATCGAAAACTTTTTCGCTATTTTAAGAGCATCGTTGCACTGATAATCGCCAAATTTCGGGTCGGTGGCCGGAACTACTCTCACAAACGAGAAATCTTCCCCGGGAAACGCCGCCTCGAAAGCAGATCTGATTTTTGATGAAAGATCCATAACGAATACAATCCTTATTTTATTTTACCTGTCTTGTCGCGGAAAGTTTCGTACCGTACATTCCGCTTAACTTGCCGTCAAGAACGAGTGAAGAATTTTTTTCAGCTACCGTAAGATCGAGACAAAGCGTCGCATCAATGAAAAGCATACGGAATTTCAGCTCACCTTTCGAGTCAACGGCCAAAGCTGACGCAACGCTCTGATCTAAAATGGCAAGCCCGATCGACTCGTAATTTTCCGGGTCGATTTTAAGCTTTCCGCGTTTCCATTCTTTAACCCCGACAGGAACCTTCCACTCGCCCGCACGAGCCTTAAGAGAACATGTGAGCGCGCCGTTTTCAAGATTGAAGCAAATCGACTCAAACCCACGGCTGTTCTTTTCGAATTCGTATTTACCCAAAAACTTTTCGATTCCGTCAAGCGAACCTTCAGGCGTTTTCAGCATAAGGTTTCTGCAGCGCCGTGAAAGCTTATCGGACAAAGCTTTATTTTCAGCAAAAGTACCCTTCTTCATCGCGGGCAGAAGATGCTTCCAGACAAGCTCAAGCTCTTTAACCATATCAGGCAACGAAGCGTTAATCGAAACGACCGCATCCTGATCGGGCATCACTATCGTAAACTGGCCATAGGCGCCGTCTGCACGGTAGGCATTGTAACGGCAGCGCCAGAACTGAAAGCCGTAGCCTTGATACCAATCGCTATCCGATTCAACGACATCGCCCCAACCGCTCGCCGTCTGCTTGGAAGTGGCAAGTCTCACCCAGTCTGACGATATTATCTGGCGGCCCTTCCAAACGCCTTCATTGAGATAGAGCTGCCCGAATTTGGAAATATCACGCGTGGTCATGTGCATACCCCAGCCGCCGCAAGCAATACCCTCCGGAGAGCAGGTCGTCCAGGCGTTACGTATCCCAAGAGGCTTAAAAAGCTTTTCCTCAAGATAATCCATCGTCTTCATCTGCGACTTTTTCTGCACTATCGCCGAAAGAAGAAATGTCGCGTCTGAATCATATTTAAAACGCGTTCCGGGATCTACCAGAAACTCTTTCGCAAGAGCGGTCTTCACCCAGCTTTTATTTGTTTTAAGCTGATGGTCTTTCGTCCCCATGTTCATCGTAAGAAGATCTCTTACCCTGAGAGATTTCAATCTGTCGCTTTTCTCGGCCGGCAGATCATAAGGAAAGATATCTACGACCCTCTCGTCAAGATCGAGTTTTTTCTCGTCGACCAAAAGACCTATGGCTGTAGAGATGAAGCTTTTTGTATGCGAATAAAGAATATGCGGCTCGTTGAGTGTGTCAAAGGGCTTCCAGCTGCCCTCTGCGATGACCTTGCCGTGACGGCGGATGACAAAGCCGTGCACAGCGTCGAATTCTTTTTCGCAGGCGTCTATCCAGTCGAGAATCCCCTGAGAGGAGACACCTTGCGATTCCGGAGTGACGGAGCATGAACAATCTTCACCTGAAGCAAAAATCAAACCGCAGCAAAAAGTCGCTGCAAAAAAGAACAGTGCTTTGGATTTCATGCAAAAGAGCTCCTTATCACTTTAGCGTCGGTCACACCGATAAATTCACCGCATTTGACGCCGTTTTTGTAACAGAAAAGCGCGGGTATCGACATAACGCCGAATTTGGCGGCCAGTTCTGGCGCTTCATCGACATTCACTTTCACGACTTTCAGCTGTGGCATCTGCACCTCAAGTTCAGATTCTATGATCTTTCCCATCATAAGGCACGGCCCGCACCATGTCGCCCAAAAGTCGACAAGTGCTTCACCGGTTTTTACGGCCTCTTCAAGTTCTGCGGCCGTTTTTACTTCTTTGTGCATGATTGACCCTCTTTTGAGTCTTTTACAATCCAACCCTTTGACGCGATCTCATCGCGAAGACGATCAGATTCTGCCCAGTTTTTGGAAGCTCTCGCCGTAGCGCGCTCTTCAAGAAGAGCAGCAATATCAGAAGGAATCTCCTCTTCAGCTTTTTTCTCAAAAAAGATTACGCCGAGCACCTCATCCATCCGCTTGAAAGCGTCAAGTACTCCTTTGGCCTTGGTGAGAGATGCGTTTGTCTCGCGCACGAGTTCGAAAAGCGCGGCAAAAGCCTTGGGGATGTTAAGATCGTCGTTTACGGCCGCCGTAAAATCTTCAAGAGCCTTTTTCGCGAACTCCGGTGTCGGAGAAGCCTCATCCACGCGCTTTTCAAGCGCATCCACCGCCCGATCTATGCGCTCAAGCGACTTTCTGGCGTCTTCAAGGGCGCTGAAGGCGAAATTGAGCCCTTGACGATAATGCGCATTTATAAGAACGTATCTTATCTCGCGACCCGTCCAACCCTTTTCAATAAGGTCTCTTAGGGTAAAGAAATTGCCGAGAGACTTCGACATCTTCTCGCCGTTGACCTTCAGGTGGGCGCAATGCATCCATGTTGAAACAAATGGCTTGCCAGTGGCGGCTTCGGCCTGAGCTATCTCGTTTTCGTGATGAGGAAAGAGATTGTCAATACCGCCGGTATGAAGATCGAACGTCTCGCCAAGATACTTCATCGACATAGCCGAGCACTCGATATGCCAGCCGGGACGACCGCGCCCCCAGGGAGAATCCCAACCGACGGGACCGTCGGACTCTTCCCACGCTTTCCAAAGCGCGAAATCTCCGACATTTTCTTTGTCATATTCATCAGAAGCGCACCTCGCGCCCGTTCGCTGATTATCGAAATCAATATGCGCAAGTTTTCCGTAGCCCGGAAATTTTCTGACGTTAAAGTAAACAGAGCCGTCTTCACTCTGATACGCCACGCCCTTTTCAATGAGATTCGAGACAAGATCGATCATCTCCGGTATATGATCGGTCGCGGCGGGATAAATCTCAGCCGGCTCGATATTAAGCTTCTTAAGATCGGCAAAGAAAGCGTCTTTATACGTCTTCGTATAATCGGTAAGCGCCACTCCCGCCGCGTTCGCTCCTCGAATCGTCTTATCGTCAACATCGGTGAGATTCATCACCTGCTTGACCTTATAGCCGTTAAACTTTATAACGCGCCTTAAGACGTCCTCAAACGAATACGCACGGAAATTGCCGATATGCGCAAAATTGTAAACCGTCGGTCCGCACGTATAAAAACGGACCTCATCGCCTATAAGAGGCTTAAACTCCTCGTTTCTTCGAGTAAGACTATTAAATACATTCATCATAACTTGCCTATTATACCAAAATTAGTCGTGTTGGAAAACGCAAATGGGTACGATTTTATTTCGTTGAGTCATTTTTTAATATGGTGTCGCTTTAGGAGGTGTCCGGCGCGCCTCCTCGGTCTCGACTCGAACTCTAAACTTTCTAAACCCTCATTCTAACATTCGAACATTCAAACATTCTAACATTCAAACATTAAACCATTCTCCCACTCCAGCCTATGCTGTTTGCCAACAGGGGCAGACCTGATTGCCACAGTAAATTGCCACAGTAGGTTTTCCTTGTCATAGCGGCGCAACCCTTTCACCCTCCGCCGGCTTCAACTCTACCACTATCGGCGAGTGGTCGGATGTCTTGCGGTCTGGCACCTCGTACGACCGCAGCACCGAGAAGTCCTTTGCGTGGGTCTTATCGATTGCAATGTAGTCTATGACGGCTTCCTTGCGCTTCATCGTCCGCAGATGATATGTATGGACGTTCTTTTCAGGGGAAACCACCTTGACGAACTTCTTCAATCCCTTCAGCACGGGAGATTTCGGAAAATTGTTCCAGTCGCCTGCGATGAACACCGGCTTTGAATATTTCTCAAGAGCCTTTTGGACGACCCTCACCGACTCCTTCCGCTTGTTCACGTCCAGATCGAAATGCATCGAGGCCACGACGAAATCCTTGTATTCGCAGATTACGAGCGTTCGCCCCATCTTCTTGGAATACGGCAGCTCCACGGCCTCGCACCTGATCGGCTTCTCGCGGGAGAAAACGGCATTGCCGAGAAAATGGCGGGAATTGGCGAACGCTCCGTACATTCCGAGATAGCCGGCAAGGCGCCTGAACTCCTTCCAGTTCCATATCTCCTGTACGCAGACATAATCCGGTCCCTCCGACAGAATGCAACGGGCGGTGCGTCTGTAGTCCCTGACGCCGTCCATGCCCTTGCCGAAGCGGACGTTGTACGACATGATCCTGAACGCTCCATTCGTAGCGGGCGGTGCGGCGTCCACGACCGGCTGTCCGCCGCCGTTCGCCCGGCACACCTTCAGATAGCGTAATCCGCTCTGGGGTTCGCCCGTCTTCTGTCCGAGTCCGTTGCCCGTTTCCGCCGCCATTGCGCAGAATGTCGCAACGGTCGCAATCGCGGCGGCAATCGCGACGTGGATTGTCGTTGTTCTCATGCTCGACTCCATTTTGCCGTTATGGGCTTGCCGCCGTGCTTCCAGCCAGAAGGAGCCGCAAAGAGCCGCCATCCGCCCAGCCCTAACGCCGCCGCGCCGAGCAGAAACTCCCGTCTTGATATGTTCATTTTATCCACGGGAAGAGGGTGATGCGAAGCTGCGTGAGCGCAATCGGCGCAAGCTCTATCGTTTCGGCCTTGCCTTGCACCGCCGCCGCAGGAACGGGACTTGGCGGAGGGTCTTCGGCTCGCGCTGGTGCGTCTGCTCTCATCGTTCCCCATCCCGCGTAGCCTGTGCGCACGGCCTTGACCGCAAGTCGGAGGCCAAGACCTTCACCCTTTACATGGAACTGCGGCTCTCCGTTTGCGCCGTCCGCGACAAGCGCGTAGTTCCACGGCGACTTCGCCCGCAGCTCCTTCATCGGGAAGCCAAGTTCCACGTCGCGCAGAACGCCGCTCGCGTCCCTCTTTGCGTTCTTGCAATCCTTCGCATTGACGGCCTTTTCGTCCTCGTCGATCTTGAGGGCGTAAAGAAGCGGCCCGCGCATGACGGCAATCGAATCGTCTTTCCAATGCGTGACTGCCGGCTTCGAGGGAAACGAAAGTTCCACCACGTCGCCCTTCTTCCACTTGCGCGCAAGCCGCATGGACGAACCCGCCCGGGCGCACCCGCCGTCTGCACCGTTCACCTTGACCTTCGCGTCCTTGCACCAGCCGGGGATACGCACGAAAAGCGGCCACTCCCCGCCCGCTGTCTCGACGATTTCAAGCCGCACATTGTCCGAGAACGGATAGCCGCCCGTCTCGGCAATCGTCGCTATCGGCGTCTTGACAGTGCAGTCGCCGTATGCAGTCGCCGCAAGCCCGCCATCGCGCTTCATCCACATCGACTCCGCGAACTTTGGCCACGCAAAGTGGAAATTGGAACGGCAGCACCCAAATCCCGAATACGGCCCAGGGACATTGCAGAAGTAATCTTTGCCGTTATGCCGAAAGTGCAGCTCGCCGTTAACGCACTCCGGCTGGTTCAGCAGGCAATAGTAGCGGACGCCCTTTCCGTCCGGAGCGAGCGTCGCGGGAAGTGTATTGTAGGCGGCTATCTCCATATCGTCCGCTATGTCCGCGTCGCCAAGCGTCTCAAGCGCAACCTGGGCGCTCAAGATGTGTTCCGCCGTGGCGCAGAGTTCCGTACCCTGCGAGGCGGAAAGACCCGAAAGCG
>JAEIGA010019645.1_pt1 | contig 10297 bp, 7 predicted proteins | sample 9270691 | NCBI WGS metagenome assembly JAEIGA01 (sample SAMN17057246, study PRJNA624740) | gut metagenome | biome: biome; isolation source: fecal sample | host: Bos grunniens | place: China: Xizang | collected 2019
GCTTTCACAACCACCGAGACCCGCGAGTGGAACTTCTATGCACTCTACGGCTATGAGGTGTCCAATGAGGTGAAGGTGCAGTCGGTGGCCGGCGTGGCCGACCTTCCTGCCGACCCCAAGGCAGCAAGCACCGACTTCCACCACCGTATGCTCCTTGTGCAGCACACAGGTACCACCTGTACCTTCTGCCCCAATATGATGAACACCCTCAAGAGGCTCTCCGAGAAGGAGGAGTACAACACCCTCTACAACCACGTGGCCTCCCACTCCTATACCACTATCGCCGAGGGTGACCCCGCCTACTCCAAGGCTGCATCGACTCTCAGCAGGGAGGTGGGCGTGAAGAGCTACCCTTGGCTTACCTTCGATTTGACCACCAACACAGCCTATGAGTTGGAGGAGATTCAGAGCTACATCGACATCAACCACGACGACATTGCCAAGGCTGGTGTTTCGGCCTCTGCAAGGGTTGTCGATGGCGTCATCTATGTAAATGCCGGAGTGAAGGCTGGTGCAACAAACCTCTACCGTGTGGCTGCGTGGGTGCTTGAGGACAATATTCAGGCCACCCAGACGGGCGCTACTGCCTCGTGGCAACACCGCCACAACAACTGCCTCCGTGAGATGGCAGGCGTGGAGACCGTTGAGAAGATGTACGGCAAGGAGATTGGCACCATTGAGGCTGGCAAGAGCGTGGAGCGCATCCTCGCTATCGACATTGCCGAGAACTGGAAAATCGACAACTGCAAACTGCTTGTGATTGTTACAGCCGGCGATGGCCGTGGCGGCTTTGAGGTTGTAAATAGCTCACTTTGCCCCATTGGCGGTGAGGTCACCTACCAGTACAACTAATCGCAGAAAATATAATTAAGAAACTACTCGAAATATGAAAACTTGGAAATTTATCCTTCCCGCACTGCTTCTCGCCCTGGGCGTGACAGCTTGTAACGAGCCCGAAGAGCTCGCACCAAAGATTAATGTGGGAGAGAGCGAGGTGGTCATCTCCAATGAGGGCACCTCTGTATCGCTCGGCTATATGGTTGAGAACGCCCCCGCCAACGCAAAGGTCGAGGTGGAGAACAGCGCCGATTGGCTCACCGTTAAAAACTCTAAAGTTCGCACCCTTGAGTTCTCCGCAACACTCAACGAGTCGGGTGGCGAGCGCAGCGTTGAGGTTACTCTCACCTATCCCGGCGCCGAGAGCGTGGTGGTGAAGGTTACCCAGCAGCACGTTGCCAACCCCCTGACCATCAATATCGAGGAGGTGAATGCCACCGAGGTTGTCTTCTCGGTTACCACCGTGGACCCCGAGCTCACCTGGATTCCTATGGTTTGCTCCAAAGACTACTACGACTTCTACGGTAGCGAGTCGGCAATCTTTAAGGCCGATATGGAGTACTTCCAATTTATGGCACAGGGCAGAGATGAGACCCTCGAGGAGTTCCTCACCTGGGTGCTCCAGACGGGCGATGTGAGCGGCATCTTCTTTGAGGGTTTGGACCCCCAGACCGAGTATGTGCTCTATGCCTACGGAATCACCAAGGATGGCACCCGCACCACCGAGTTTGTGGTTGAGCACTTCACCACAACCGAGGCCTGGGATGGCGACATCACCGTGGAGTTCTCGGTTAGCGAGGAGGACCACGTGATTAGCTTCGACGCCATTCCCTCCTATACGGGCGTACCCTACTTCTGCCACTACACCACCGAGCGAGAGCTCGAGCAGTGGAAAGAGATGTATGGCACCACCGACCTCAAAACCCTCATCCAGAAGGGTAGCATCAACTCGCTGCTGGCGGGCTTGATGGATGTGGGCTTTATGAGCGGCCCCGAGGATTTCTACCTCTTCTTCAATAGCACGGGTAAGATTAGGGGTAACTATTTCCCCTGTAAGGCTTCGACCAAGTATATCTTCTTTGCGGCCAAGTGGAACGAGCAGTGTGAGCTCGTTGGCGAGGTTTCGACCTATGAGTACACCTCCGAGCCCGTGGAGCCCTCCGACAATAAGATCACCCTCTCGGTGGGTGAGATTACGCAGTCCTCTGCGGAGGTTATTGCCACCACCACCAACTCGGATACCTATACAATTATGCCCGTTAAGACCAGCGACCTGGTGGGTAAGAGCAAAGAGGAGATTTTCGACTTTATCGACCAAAACTACTACCTCGATGAGTTTGTATTCTCGGGCGACAAGAACCGCGTCTTCTCCTCGCTTGAGCCCAGCACCGACTACACCTTCGTAGCCTTCGGTTACAAGGCCAAGTCGATGACCACCGAGGATTTCTCCACCGTAACCTTCCGCACCTCCACCTCTACCACTCCCGAGGAGTGTGTCTTTGAGTTTGAGTATGAGCTCTACGACGAGTCGGTGTGGGTGAAGGTTGAGCCCTCCGATAGCGGCCACTACTACTATTGGGGTGTCTTCGACGCAAGGTTCACCGAGCAGGATGTGAAGGACTACATCAATCTTATGATTCAGAGTAGCTATGAGGGCAACGCTGCGGCCTTTGCTTCGTGGTGGCTCAAACAGGGTATTCAGGCCGAGGAGGTTGTGGGACTCTACGCCTCGACCGAATATCGTGTGGCTGCGGTGATTATGGACTACAATACGGGCGAGTTCCTTGCTCCCGTTGCATTCAGCGAAATCTTCCGCACCCCCGATCCCGTCTTTGCAAATGTGGAGATTACGCTCTACCACGACTCCTACTTCGACATCGACGAGCTGGCAGCCAATGGTTACAGCCAATTCAGGGACGGCCTGATGGATGACTCGAGGTTTGAGGACGGTGGCGCCATTCTCCCCATCAGCATCTCCACCAAGGGCGATTGCAAGGCATACTACTATTATGTTGTACGCAGGGACCTCTCCGACCCCGAGATGTATCCCGACGAGGTGTTCCACAACGACATCTTCGAGATAGGTTCGACCTTCGACATTTCCTTCTTCCCTGTGACCTACAACACCGCCTGGACCATTGCCGCTATGGCAATCGACAGCAACGACAACTACACACCCGTCTATAGAGAGGTTATTTATCTGACCCCCGATGGTGTGGCTCCCGTTGCACAGTTCTCCGAGCGCTACGGCGACCTGCTCTCGGCTCCTTCGATGCGCAAGAGCGTTGAGTGGCCTTCCTACGACTTCCTTTCGGCATTCGGCGCACAGAACGACCGTCCGCTGGTTCTACTCGAGGGGCCCGCAGAGGAGGCCACGGTGCCCACATCGGCGCAGAAGCGTGAGGGCCAGCTCCGAGAGGCTATGGCTGCCCACTCTGCCGAGGTGGTCGAGGAGCACGATGTGACCGATCGAATCCTCTTCTCGAAGTAGAGAGGTGTCGTAAGTGATACAAAAATAGCAGTGAGTCTCGCCCGAGGCTCACTGCTATTTTTATGGGGAGATGGTTGTCTGCTCTATGATTCCGCAAGCGCTAAAAGGGGTGGCGAGGGCAGGGCATAAAAGAAGGCGAGCCCGCAGTTTGCTTGTCGCAAATGAGGAGCTCGCCTATCAAAGTGCGGTGAGAAATTCACCCGCTGTATGAGTTTTTTATTTGATGCGCTCGTAGTACTCACGGGTGCGGGTATCAACACGGATCTTGTCGCCGGTGTTGATGAACAGAGGAACCTTAACGGTTGCACCGGTGTTCACGGTTGCGGGCTTCAAGGAGTTGGTCGAAGCGGTATCGCCACGCACGCCGGGCTCGGTGTAGGTAACCTCCATATCGATAATGGGAGGAAGCTCAGCGGTGAGAGCCTGCTCCTTCTCGGTGTGGAACATAACCTCCAGAATCTGACCATCAACCATAAGGTCGGAGTTCTCGATCAAATCGCGGGGAATGGTGATCTCCTCGAAGGTCTCCATATGCATAAGGTGGATGCCGAGGTCGTCCTCGTAGGTGTACTGATAGGGGCGACGCTCTACGCGCACGGGCTCGATGCGCTCACTTACCGACGAGTAGGTTTTGTCGAGTACGCGGCCATTCTCGAGGTTTTTGAGTTTGGTGCGGATGAAGGCGGGGCCTTTACCGGGTTTTACGTGCTGGAAATCGACAACAAGGAAAGTCTTGTTATCCATATCGATACACATACCGATCTTGATGTCTGATGCTGTTGCCATAGTATAAAGTTGTTATTTTGTTAGTTTAGAATTACCTGTTTTGTTTGTTGCGGTGTCGCCGAGCGACAAAAGTAGTGAAAAATGTCTAAATTCCTACAACTCGGAGGTAATAATCTCACATTTGAGCCCTCGTTTTTTTATCTCCTCGAGAACTTTCGGGAGCGCATAGAGCATATTGGGCGAGGCTTTTACGGAGTCGTGGAAGACGATGATGTTGCCCGGACGCAGGTGGCGGATGACCTTCTGGGCGCATCGTTGGGGGGAGATGCGGTGGTCGTAGTCCTCCGAGATGCTGTTCCACATAATGACTCTCCAGCCCTGTGAGCGCATACGGTTCACCTCGCGGATGGCGATGCGGCCATAGGGAGGGCGGAAAAGGCGGGTGTGGGGCAGAAACTGACCGGCACGATAGGCGCTGGCCATATAGTCCTCGGTGGAGGTAAGCCAGCCTCGGGTGTGGTTGTAGGAGTGGTTGCCGATGGCGTGGCCGCGCTCGATGATCATCTCCACAAGGTCGGGATAGACCTCCGCATTGTTGCCCAGGCAGAAGAAGGTCGCCTTGGCACCATAGTTGTCCAGAATGTCGAGAATCTGCTCGGTGATGCGAGGTGTGGGGCCGTCGTCGAAGGTGAGATAGACGCTATCTCGACTCTCGACTCGCCACAACATCGTTGGGGTCATACGGCGGAAAAACTTCGGAAACCTGAAATACATTTTTCGACAATCTTGACTTTCTGCGCCACAAAGGTATAAAGTTTTTTGTATCTTTGTGCCAAAGAACAAATTTATTGGGAAAGTATGAAAAGAACTCTATTTACAGCCCTTGCAGCCCTTGCCGCTCTCTTTATGGTGGGTTGCAACTCCTCGACCGTAGGCACAGCCCAGGAGAGTGCAGGTGGTGCCCCCTATGAGCTCATTGCCGTTGTCGGTCAGCCCCAGTGGGAGGGCGAGGTTGGTAGCCTCCTTCAGGAGATGTGTGCCACCCCCGTTCCCTATCTCAACGAGGTGGAGCCCCGTTTGGACCTTATGAGGGTGCTGCCCTCGGCCTTCAAAGGTTTCATTAAGGTTCATCGCAATGTCCTCTACCTGAATGTGGATGCCTCGCTGGAGGATATCTCTGCCATTGCCGAGGAGAGCAAGTATGCCGATGGGCAGATGATTGTCTATGTGAGCGCCCCCAATGATGAGTTACTGATTGAGTACCTCAAGAGCCACAAGGAGGAGTTGCTCGGCGCCTTTGAGCTGGCGGAGCGAAATCGTGCGCTGAAGATGAACAAAAGATACAAGGAGGGCGTTATGGTCGATAGGATTGAGGAGATGTTCGGCTTTAGGATGGACATCCCCCGAGGCTACTCGCCCCGCGGTACGAGTGGCGACAGCCTGCTGGTGACCTCCTTTGAGTATCCCATTGCCACACAGGGAATTGCGGTCTATAGCTACCCCTACACCGGCGAGGAGAACTTCAAGGCAGAAAACCTCATCGCCCAGAGGGACAATTTCGTGAAGAACATCCCCGGCCCCTCGGGTAAGTCCTATATGACCACCGTTAAGGATTTCTATCCCCCCGAGGTGACCTATAAACGCATCAATGGTCGTCTGTGGGCCGAGATGCGTGGCTTCTGGAATCTGGAGGGTGGCGACTTTATGGGCGGCCCGATGCTCAGCTGGAGCACGCTCGATGCGGAGAACAACAAGGTGGTTACAATCGACTGCTATGTCTTCTCGCCCAAGCACGGTCAGCGCGACTTGGTGAGGGGTATGGAGCACCTCATCTACTCGGTGAAGTTCCCACAAAAGGAGAAGGAAGAGTAGAGAATCACCCTCCCCACGCCCGGAGGCCTTTGGAATAAGGGCCGCGTGGTGGCGGTAGAGGTGGTCGGATAGAGAGAAAAAAAAGAGTGAGCGCCACTCCCGAAAAGGGGTGGCGCTCGCTTTTGTTGAGGGCTCAGGAATTATTTGTTGTCCCTCTTGTAGAGAAATCTCTTAATCTTGAGCGAGGGGGTCTTCTCGAAACCATCCTTCTGCTCCTCGACCTTCGACACGCGTGCAAACTTGGCTACACGGGTGTTCACATAGTCGCGAATCTCCTTCATCAGTTCATCGTACTTTGCCGAAACATTGTCCTTGAACTCCGAGAGAGCCTCTTCGAGCTTCTCTTTATCGAGCGCTACCAATGCCACCAGCGAACCTTTATCGGCCACAACAATCGATTCGGTTACAAGTCTGTGGGTATTGATAACGCTTTCAATCTCCTCGGGGTAGATGTTCTCACCCGTCGAGCCAACAATCATACTATTTGCCCTGCCTTTGATTACCAAATATCCCTTCTTGTCGAAGAGGCAGAGGTCTTTGGTGCGGAACCAACCATCCTCGGTGAAGGTCTCGGCCGTAGCCTCGGGATTCTTGTAGTATCCCTCCATCACGCAGGGAGTCTTAACAACCAATTCACCCTCGCCCGTCTCGGGATTGACATTGATGAGCTTACCCTCCACATATTTGCCGGGCAGACCGACAGCCTGAAGGCGGGTTTGTGAGGGTACAGCGCCGTAGATGAGGGGTGCGGTCTCGGTAAGACCATAGCCGATGGCGTAGGGGAACTTCGCCTCACGCATAAAACGCTCGGTCTCCCTCTCCACCTTTGCGCCGCCAATGCCGAAGAAGCGCAGACGGCCGCCAAAAATCTTCTTAAGCCTCTTGCCTGCCAAGCTGTGGAAGAACTTGCGGATGAGCCCCACGGAGTAGAGCGAGCTCATAAACTTGCTCTTGGTGAATTTCGCCTTCACCTGACTGCGGAAAATCTTCTCCATAATCAGGGGCACCGAGAGGATGATGGTGGGCCTCACGCTCTTGAAGGCGGGCATAAGTGCCGAGGCGGTGGGAGGACGGTCCATATAGACCACCTGCGAGCCGTGGCTGATGGGGAGCAGAAGTCCCAACGAGCACTCGTAGGTGTGGGCCAGGGGGAGGATGGAGAGGAAAATATCCTTCTCATCCACATTCTGCATCGTGTAGCAAATCTCCACCTGTGTAGCCAGAGCCTTCTGGGTAAGCATCACACCTTTGGGTGCGGAGGTAGTTCCGGAGGTGTAGATGATGGCTGCCAAATCCTCGGGCTTGGGCTCGGCGGCCTCGCCTCTCTCGAAGCAGGTTTGGCTGATGACACCGAGGTTCTTGGTGCGGATGACGATGTTCATCCTCTGCTTGGTCTCCTCGGAGAGCTTGGTGTAGAGTTTGTCGCTCACGCAGAGAGCCTTGGCCTCGGAGTGGGCGATAATCTTGTCGAGCTCGGCACCCGAAAACTCGGGCATAATGGGCACTACGACCATTCCAGAATTGACGATGGCGAAGTAGCAGACGCCCCAGTTGGGCATACTGCTGCTGAGTAGGGCCACTTTGTCGCCGGCACGAAGGCCTGCACCCACGAGCAGTTCACCAACGAAGGCAGCCCTCTCACCCATCTCACTGTAGGTCATACTCTCGCGCTCAAACATCGAGAGAGCAGTCAGCTTGGCGTATTTCTTTACGCTGTGAGTGAATATTTGCTTAAGTGTTGTAAATTCACCGTTCATTGTTTTCTACTTATTTTTGTTACCTTTGGTCCGCAAAGGGATTACAAAAGTATATCAATTATTTGGGATATACTCTCTAAAAATCGTGCAAAAGTAGAATCTTTGGTCAAAAGTGGTTATTTTTGCCAATAAATTTTTGGGATGCTCAAGAGAGAAAAAATAGATGAGATGATGGCCGCTACGGGGTTTGATGTGTGGGGTGTGGTTCCCGCCGTTGAACTCTCCGATGCCAAACGCCGTTTTGTGGAGTGGCTGGAAGATGGCAACGCCTATCGGCTCGACTATCTCGAACGCAATATCGACAAACGCTTCTCTGCGGCTCTGCTTCATCCCGGCACCAAGAGTGTGATTGTGGGAGCCGTGGGGTACAAAAACCGCATCTCGGAGGGGTATGACGAGGGTTTTGATGCAAAGGTGGCCTCCTATGCGCTCTCGGTGGACTACCACACCTCGCTCCGAGAGATGTTCCGTGAGGTGGCCCTTGGGCTCGGGTTCTCTGCCCCGAAGAGTGTGAAAATATGTGTCGATAGCGCCCCGCTGGCCGAAAAGACGCTTGCTCGCGTGGCAGGCATAGGTTGGATTGGGCGCAATTCCCTGATAATTAGCCCCCTGATAGGCTCTTTTATGGTCTTGGGTGAGCTCCTTCTGCCCGAGGAGTGCGATGAGTATAGTGAGCCGCTGACCGAGAGCGGATGTGTGGGTTGTGGCCGTTGTTTGCTACGATGCCCAACAGGAGCAATTAACCCCAGCGGGGGGATAAATACGACACTCTGCTTGTCAAATCGAACAGTTGAGCGAGCCTCCGATGAGTCCTTCGATACCCACGGTTGGGTATTTGGGTGCGACGAGTGTCAGACCTGTTGTCCCCACAACGCCTCTACGCCCCTGTATCGCAACCCGCGCTTTGAGCCCACCCTCAACCCCCTCGACTACGATGCCGATTTTTGGGCCACCCTCACCCCCGAGGAGGCAGAAAGCAGATTTGGCACCACTCCGCTTATGCGTAGATTCAAAAAATAGTGTATCTTTGCGTATTATTAACCCAAATACTGTGATGAGTATGAACAAGAGTATTGTAATATCGCTTGTGCTGTTGGCGGTTGCCACAGCTACTACTCGTGCGTCAGTGGTGAGCACCGAGCTCTCGCCCAATAGCCTAACCTCCAGCCAATGGCGCTCTGCCGATGAGTTGTTTCAGGAGGGGGTCAACTATTATGGCGGTTTGAATGGTTATCCTGTAGATGCATCCAAGGCGGTAGAATTATTCTATCAAGCTGCCCAAAAGGGGCACCGCGATGCGCAGAGCATTTTGGCCGATATGTGCCTCAATGGACAGGGTGTGAAAAAGAATGTTGAGGAGGCTATTGTGTGGTACGAACGCTTGGCCGAGGGCGATGATGCTACCGCAACAAACGCACAGGCTCGATTGGGCAAGATTTATGATAAGGAGTTGGGTGACAAATCGAAGGCTGCGAGGTGGTATCGCAAGGCGGCCGATAGAGGACATCAAGCAGCAAGGCAGTGGCTCCGAAGGAATCCGGACTACGATGCACAAACAGAGGAATTGGAAGAACTCAAAAAAAAGAAACTGACAACAAACGATTAACAACTGATTGCTGATAACTAAAAAAATGGCATTATTTGATATTTTCAAGCGACGCAAGGCAGAGCCTGCGGCTACCTCGATGGAGGGCAGTGCTCCCGCAGTCGCACCCCAAAACAACGAAGAGGTAACCCAGCAGAGCCCCACAGAGGAACCTGCGGCAGTGGAGGAGAGCTCCCAGCAGGAGGTAACCGAGGGCCTCAAGAAAACCAAGGAGGGTTTCTTTGGCCGTCTTGCGCGTGCTGTGGCAGGTCGCTCACAGGTGGATGAGAGTTTTCTCGACGAGCTCGAGGAGGTGCTCATTACCTCCGATGTGGGCGTGGAAACCACTGTGAAAATTATTAACAACATCGAGGCAAGGGTGGCTCGCGACAAGTATATGAACACCTCCGAACTCAACGACATACTCCGCGATGAGATTTCCAAGCTCCTGCAAGAGTGTGAGGAGAAGCACAACGACTTTGGCCTCTCGATTACCGAGGGCGTGCCCTATGTGGTGATGGTTGTGGGTGTGAACGGTGCGGGCAAGACCACAACTATCGGCAAGCTCGCCGCCCAGCTCACCAAGGCGGGCCGCAAGGTCTATATCGGTGCGGCCGACACCTTCCGTGCGGCAGCCATCGACCAGCTTCAGGTGTGGGCCGACAGGGCAGGGGCAACGATGATTCGCCAGGAGATGGGCTCCGACCCCGCCTCGGTGGCCTTCGATACGCTCAAGTCGGCTGTGGCAAACAATGCAGATGTGGTGCTCATTGACACCGCCGGCAGGTTGCACAATAAGGTTGGCCTTATGAACGAGCTCTCGAAGATTCGCAATGTGATGGCCAAAATCATCCCCGATGCACCCCACGAGGTTATGCTCGTGTTGGACGGCTCGACTGGTCAGAACGCCTTTGAGCAGGCACGCCAATTCACTGCTGCCACAAAGGTCAATTCGCTTGCTATCACCAAGTTGGATGGTACGGCCAAGGGTGGTGTGGTTATCGGTATCAGCGACCAATTCTCCATCCC
>JAEIGA010019646.1_pt1 | contig 10297 bp, 16 predicted proteins | sample 9270691 | NCBI WGS metagenome assembly JAEIGA01 (sample SAMN17057246, study PRJNA624740) | gut metagenome | biome: biome; isolation source: fecal sample | host: Bos grunniens | place: China: Xizang | collected 2019
AGACGGCAAACCCGCCCGCAAACAATGGCGGCAAGAGCTACAAGACGAAGGCTGAAATCCTTGCTATTAAGGACAGAGCCGAGCGTCAGACCGCTATTGCAGAAAACCACGAAATGTTTGGCTTCTAAGCCAAGAAAGGAAAAATTATGGCTAATGTTGTAACCACCGCCGAAACCAATCTGATTAAGGCGACGAACATGGCGAAAGTCCGCGAGGTGGATTTCGTCAATCAGTTTACTCACGGCTCGCTTGCGAAGCTGGTCGAGGTTCTGGGCGTGACCCGCAAGATCCCGATGATGGAAGGCACGACCATGTATGTGTATTCCACCACCGGCACCCTTCAGAGCGGCTCTGTTGCTGAAGGCGAGATTATCCCCCTGAGCCAGTACGCCACCACCAAGACCGCTGTTGGCGAGATCACCCTCAAGAAGTGGCGCAAGGCTGTTTCTGCCGAGGCTATCAAGAAGTCCGGCTATGACGCGGCTGTGAATGAGACCGACGCTGCTCTGCTGCGCGACGTGCAGAAGGGCATCCGTACCGACTTCTTCACCCTGCTGAACGGCACCATTACTGGTTCCACTTCCGCCTCCGGCGTTGGCCTTCAGGCCGCTCTGGCGGCTGCTTGGGGTCAGCTTCAGGTCAAGTTTGAGGACGATGCTGCTGAGGCCGTTTACTTTGTCAACCCCGTTGATATGGCGGCTTATCTTGGCGCGGCTGACATCACCATGCAGACCGCTTTCGGCATGAACTACATCGAGAACTTCCTCGGTCTTGGCACGGTGATTCTGACCTCCAACGTGACCGCTGGGACTTTCGTGGCCACCGCGAAGCAGAATCTTGTCATGTACTATCTCACCATGAATGGCGACATCGCCGCTGCTTTCGACCTGACCGCTGACGAGCTTGGCTACATCGGCATTAAGAGCGGCTACCAGAACGAGGAACGCGCCCAGCTTGAGAGCCTTGTCATGAACGGCATTCAGTTCTTTGTGGAGTACGCTGCTGGCGTTGTCAAGGGCACGATCAGCTCCGGCACCTGATAGCACCACTAAAGGGGAGGAATAAACAATGCTTACCGAACTTTGCGCCGAACTGAAGAATTATTTTCTGCGAGATAGAGATGCAGACATCCACTACGGAGAGTACACGATCAGCGGCGGAAGCATTGACCTCCCCTTCCTTCTTGACGGTCAGTATTTCCGCATTGTCGGAAGCGTTTTGAACGACGGTGTGTACCAGTACCCGGCTGTCGGTCTTACAGACGAAGTATTTTCCGGGGCGGTTTGGGCGATGGCGGTTCCTCCTGCCGTCATTGCCCTTGCCGCCGACATTGAAGCGTGGAACGAGAAAAACTCCGAGACTCTTTCAAGCCCGTATGTTTCTGAAAGTTTCGGCGGGTACAGTTACACAAAGGCAACTACTGGCGGCGTGGGAACAAGCGGCGCGTTTACATGGCGCGACCAATTCGCAAGCCGCTTGGCAAAATGGAGGAGGCTGTCGGTATTATGAGTTTGCTTGACGTTGTGACTACGCGCTGTCAGATGCTCGACAAGACCACGGTCGATGACGGCATGGGCGGCTACGAGCGCAGATGGGCTGACGGCGCGACTTTTGACGCGGCGATTTCGCTTGATGACAGCACACAGGCTCAGACCGCTATGGCGGCAGGAGTAAAAGGCGTTTACACCGTGACCACCAAAAGGGCGGTAAACTTGCAGTTTCACGATGTGTTCAGGCGGCTCTCTGACGGCAAAATCTTTCGCTGTACTACTGACGGCGACGACAAGAAAACGCCGTCAACGGCAGGGCTCGATATGCGGAGTGTGAGAGCGGAAGAGTGGGTGTTGCCTGATGACTAAAGAGCAAGCATACCACGCCTTTTTGTCTGGCTTCACTTGGAAAGCCTACGACGAAAACACGGTGCCCGACGACGCGGTTTTGCCGCGAATCACCTACAATCTCTCCGTTGCCGAGTTTGGCGATCCCGTGGCCATGTCATTGAGCGTTTGGGACAGGTCAACGAAATGGACGAGCGTGACCGACAAGGCGAACGAGATTTACAACGCCATCGGCTACGGTGGGAAGATTATCCGCTTTGATGGCGGATATATTTGGATTAAACGCGGACAGCCGTTTTCACAGCGGATGGCCGATGAAGACGATAGCATAAGAAGAATTTATATCAACGTAGAGGTTGAATACCTCACGGCAACTTAACGGAGGTAAAAACATATGGGTATGTTTACCGTGATCCCCACCAACGCCTTTGATGCGTTGCAGATGGACGCGGGCGTTCTGCTCAAAACTTTTAACCCTGCCAGCCCTGCCGCTCCTGCTGACGCGGACATTATCTGCGCCACTACTGGCGGCATCAATCCGTCCTGCGTGGCGACCTACTCCGACTTTGGCGAGGACGTTGACAATGTGCCGAACAACATGAAGGAGTTCAAACACCTTGACGGCTGGGATTGCAAGATTTCCACGACGGGCCTCGGCACTTCGCCGGAGCTGATCAAACTGGCTCTCGGTGCTGCCGATATCGACGGCACGAACACCGCCATGATTAACCCGCGCCGCGACCTTGAACAGACGGACTTTTCCGACATTTGGTGGGTCGGCGACAAGGCGAACGGCGGCTTTGTTGCTATTCAGCTTAAGAACGCGCTGTCCACGGGCGGCTTTAGCCTTCAGACCACGAAGAACGGCAAGGGGCAGGTTAGCATCGAACTGACGGGCCATGTGTCCATCAACGCGCAGTCCGAAGTCCCGATGGTGTTCTACAGCGTCGATCCTGACGAGGGAGACTAATTTATGAAACTCTCTGAGTATAAAGGCGAACAGGCTCTTGATATGCTTGCCGATCTGATGGAGCCAGCGGCTGTTATCATGGCCGACAAGGAAATCACGCGGCTTGCAAAGGCTGGGTTGCCGAAAATCAAGATTGTAAAGGCGGTAATCAAGGGCCACAAGCAGGAAGTAATCGAAATTCTTGCCATTCTTGACGGTGCGGACCCGAAAAGCTACGCCGAAAAGGTCAATCTTTTCACTTTGCCCGCGAAGTTGCTTGAAATCCTTAACGACCCCGACTTCATGCGCCTTTTTACCTTGCAGGGGCAGAAACCCGAGACACTTTCTGGCTCTGCTACGGAGAGTACCGAGGCAAGCGAACAGTAAAACAGTTTATGCGGTATGTCATAGCGCGTTGCAATCAGCACCAGCGTGATTGGGCGTACCGCATTTATGTTACTGACAGCTTGAAACACTTGGTTGGTCTCAACATCCGATATGCCGATGTCTTTGCGCCAGAAGAAACGCGGACAGCCGACGAAATCATTGACGGCGTGAAAGACAAATTGCGGCAGTTAGGCGGTGACTAAATGGATTTATTTGACCTTGTAGCAAAAATAACGCTTGACTCAAGTGAATATGAGCGCAACCTTAACGATGCAAGCGATAAGACGTCGACCTTTGGAGACAAAGTCAAAAACGGCTTTTCCACGGCGGGAAAGGTGGCAGCGGCCGGGATAGCGGCGGCAGGGACGGCCGCTGTTGCATTAGGGAAAGAGTCTCTTGAAGCTTACGCAGATTACGAACAGCTTGTAGGCGGCGTGGAAACGCTCTTCAAGGACAGCTCTGGAACCGTGCAGGAATACGCGGCGAACGCTTACAAAACAGCGGGCCTGTCTGCCAACGAATACATGGAGACTGTGACGAGTTTTTCCGCGTCTCTGCTCCAGTCTCTTGATGGCGATACACAAGCCGCCGCTGATTATGCAGACATGGCAATTACTGACATGTCCGACAACGCGAACAAAATGGGCACAAGTATGGAGTCCATTCAGAACGCTTATCAGGGCTTCGCCAAGCAGAACTACACCATGCTTGACAACTTGAAATTGGGCTATGGCGGCACGAAAGAGGAAATGGAGCGTCTTATTGAAGACGCGGAGGAATTAGACAGTTCCTTCAAGGCGGCAAGAGACGAAAACGGAAACCTTACCATGTCTTACGCCGATATCGTCAGCGCAATTCATGTTGTGCAAGACGAAATGGGCATTACAGGCACCACGTCAACAGAAGCGAGTTCAACTATTAGCGGCTCTGTTGCGTCTATGCGCTCCTCGTGGCAAAATTTGCTTGTCGGCGTTGCAGACGATAATGCGGACTTTGAAACGCTTGTTGAGAATTTTATCGATAGCGTTGTAACTGTTGGAGAAAACATTATACCGAGGGTCGAGTCAATACTCAACGGTCTTGGGGAACTTATAACGCAAGCGGCCGACAAACTAATCCCTATCGTCGTAGAAACTATTATAAACAATCTTCCCAAAATCGTGGAAAGCGGAATAAAACTGATCGTGACGCTGATTTCCGGCCTCATTTCGGCCATACCTCAACTCGTAAAGGCGATTCCGCAGATTGTCGTTGCAATCGTCAAAGGCTTCGTTTCTGCGTGGCCGCAACTCAAACAGGCTGGCGTTGAACTCATCAATATGCTGGTGGAAGGGCTTGAATCTGCGTTTCAATGGCTTGTTGGTATAGGCGAACAAGTTATCGCTAAAATTGCGGAAGGTATTAGCAACGCGTGGCAAAACTTGACATCGTGGTTTAACAACCTCTGGAACGGCCTTTTCAGCAATCGAAACGTAGATGTTAACGTAAACGGGAACGCGCAAGTTAACGGCTCTCACGCAATTGGGCTTGATTTTGTCCCCTATAGCGGCTATCTTGCTGAACTCCATAGAGGTGAGGCCGTACTTACTTCCCGCGAGGCGGACGAGTGGCGCAGAGGAGGCGGAAATCAGCCGCAGGAAAGCAATCAGCCGATCACCATTGTTGTGCAGTCGATGCTTGACGGAAAAGTGGTTGGCGAATCTGTGACGCGGTATCAGCGTAACATGGCGAGGGCGACGGGATGATTGATGTAACTTTTACGGTCGGGGCGCTTGATTTGAGCGGTCTCCTTTCGACTTACGATGTCAGCCACGAAACGGAGTATAAGGATGTTATGACCGCGATGGACGGGACCGAATACGGCGTTGCAGCATTCCGGCCTGTAATATCCTTTTCTCTGCTCCCGCTTTCGGACGCGCAATCTGCTTCTCTTTATGAGGAGCTGAAGGCTGGCAACATTTCCACGGTCTACACAAACCCCTATTTGAATGACGATGTAACTGCCGTCATGCGCCTCACGACTTCGTTGGATGCCGTTTTCGGGCTTCGGTCGATAGACGGAAATCGATACTACAAAGGTGGGAAGATTTCTCTGCGTCAGAGGACGGTGATTTGATGCAGGATGTGTCCTACACTTACGAACTTATAAAAGGTGCGCTCGATAAACGCTACGAGACGAAGGTCATCATTGACGGCGTTGGCACTTTTTATGAGGATTCGCTGTTCTCGGTAAAGACAGGCTTGCAGATGTTCGAAAATGCGCCAGAAATAGGCAAGGCGGTCGCGGGCGAGGTTGACATCAAGATGATAAACCCCGTCAAGGAAGTGCCGACAATGGCCCGCGTCCGCTTGTTTGTGAGGGCTTGCGGGACAATAGACCGCCCGTCTGCTATTTCGATAAACGGCGAGGAACTGACTTGTTCAATCGCCACGATATCGGGCGAGGACATCACGTTCCCCGAAGAGAGCGGCGCGACGATCGTTGGCGAGGAACTTTATTTCACGCCAGACGAAACGGTTTACGCCGAGTCTGAATGGCTCCCACAAGGCGTTTATTATGTCGATACGCATACTGTAGCAAAGAACTACAAGGGCGTTGATGTGCTGACCATCCACGGCTTTGATGCCATGCTGACGGCAGAAGCGGACTACGACAGCAACGACGCTGTAGGCGATGACTACGACACGGCATTTGTACGCGCTATCGCGGCGAAGATGGGCAGAAAACGCCAAGGGATCGAAGTGGACGAGCGCACATGGGATGTCATGGGCGGCGGGCATATCATTACCTCGCCCATCGGCTATTCCATGCGCGAAATCCTCGGACTTATCGCAAGCATCTATGTCGGATGCTTTATCATAACGGACGCGGGAAAACTGAGGCTTGTTTCCTTGCTTGAACTTCCGGCAGAAACAAATCTCCTCATTGACAATCTTGGAGATGCGATTTCGTTTGGCATTGACGAAGAAACGGGCGAGGACGTTACAATTCTGATTTGATGGAGGCGGCGCAACTTTGAGCGATAAAGTTAATATTGGTCTGAGGCTGACCGACATCAATGTTTCGCCTCAATTTGACACCTACAGCAAGGTCATCATTTACATTGACGATGACAGCGACCCGATAGAAGTCGGAGACGACACGGGAAGGGTCCTTGAACTGTATAACCCGCTTGGCACAAGAGAACTCGCGAAGGAAATCCTGTCAAAGCTGAGAGGATTTCAATATCAGCCCTATCAAGCCTTGTCGGCATTGCTCGACCCAGCCGCCGAAATCGGTGACGCTGTAGATACGCCGGAGTCCTATGGCGGAATTTACACCCGTAGCCGCGAATTCGGCAAACTTATGAAATCCGATGTTTCCGCGCCTTGTGACGAGGAAATTGAAAACGAGTTCCAGTTTGAGGACCCGCAATACCGCGAATTCAAGCGCGAAGTTGGCGATGTTCGCTCCTCGCTGCGTTTTCAAAGCGACCTTATCCAAATGGAAGTCGAGGAAAGAAAGGAGCAGGGGGCCACCCTGCATTCTGAAATCAGCCAAACGGCCACAAGCATCATGAACAGCGTCGTTGCCAAAGAGGGCGGGCAGGAAACTTCTTTCGCGTGGGAATTGACAGCAGATAGCCACAAGTGGTATTCTAATGGCAAAGAAGTCATGTCCATTTCCGCGAGTGGGCTTGTTGTTTCGGGCGTTGTCAAAGCGGAAAGCGGCGAGATCGGCGGATTCAAAATCACCAGAGACGCGCTTACCTACAACGATCTTGAATTCGGCTCTTCCAACAAAAGCGCGGGAGCGTATATTGGGTCGAGGGGTATTCAGTACGGCAAAAACTTCCGAGTTGATACCTTTGGCGGCTTGACGGCCAGCAGTTTGACGCTCAAAGGGAACATTACTTTTTTAAACAGCGATGGAACTGTTGCGGGGACTATGTCTGCCGCCGACCTGAAAGACAATGCAGAAAACGGTGCGAGTGCTTATAGCTGGACATCAAGCAACGGCTCCTACACATACAGCGGGGCGAGCTACGGGTACAATTACAACAGCGCGACATCATACAATACAGCCAGTTACCCATCCTATTTTACTTGCGACAGGCTGATAGCAAAGCGCTTCTTTAGTTTCGGTAGCTACGACATCGGAACGTCTACTTTGACATACATGGACGGGAACGGCGTTGCAAGAAGTGCGACTTTCCTTGTGGCTCAACGGTAAGGGGGAAAAATGATAACGCTCAAAAGAATTATTCCTGAACTTGAAAAGCTCGGCGTATCGGTCCAACATATCGACCTTGCCATAGCAGAACTGCGCGGCCTACAAGCGGAACTGGAATGTGTCGAAGTCAAGGGCCGTAAGAATGTTGACGCTTTGCTCGGCTGTATGCTGGCGATTGACGCGGTTATAGGAGAAGAAAATGGCAAACAAACCAATTGAACTACTCCCGCAAGCGGCAGACGTTTCGTCTCAGGACCTGTTTGTTTTGGGACAAAGCGGCGTTGCTAAAAGCCTGACATGGACTCTTCTGATTTCAAAATTGGCGGAAGCCCTTGACGGACACGGCGGCATTTCCGAGATCACAGGCCCTGTGTCCGAGGACCTTGTCGACACTTATACAATTGTTTTCGCTGACGGGCAGGAAACGGAATTCACCGTCACAAACGGCGCAGACGGTGTTATTTTTACGCCGTCAGTATCATCCGAGGGCGTAATTTCGTGGACGAACGACGGCGGCCTTCCAGCGCCTACGCCGCAGAACATCAAAGGCCCTGCGGGAGCGTCAAGCTACACCTACATCAAGTGGGCCGCGCAATCGCCCACCTCTGACAACGACATGAGCGATTACCCCGACGAGTGGATGGGCATTTATGCCGGAGACTCCGCGACCGCGCCGACAAGCTACACAAGCTATTCGTGGTACAAGGTTAAAGGCTTGACGGGCGATCAAGGTCTCGGCATCGGCTCTATTGCTTGGCTGTCAAACAGCAGCGGAGAGGAGCAGGGAACGGCTGGAACGACCGACACTTATCAAGTTAAGTTGTCGGATGATACCGTTGTTGGAACTTTTGATGTTAGCAACGGTCTGAACGGCACGGGACTTGTGGATACCGTCAACGGTGTAGCGCCTGTCAATGGGAACGTGGTCCTGACAGCGGCTGATGTCGGCGCGGCATCTGCGGCCTTGCATATCTCGGCAAACATCACGACAAGCCCCGCGACGATTTCCAACTCCGCGATTACAAGCGATATGCGCGTTATAAATATCGAGTTTGGAACGCCGACAGCGGTGAAAAGCAATGTCCCGTGGACCACAAGCGACGGGCAGATTGTGCTTGGCGACGCGAACACTTTTTCCTCGTCCACGGCTGTAGACATTATCCTTTCAGAAACGACATAAGGAGGTTAGGTTATGTGGTATTTCGTCACTCGCGTTTTCTTTAGAAACGGGGAGCAGAGCAACAGCATCCAGAAATACGAAGACGAGACGGCGGCGAGAAAGCGGTTTTACACCATCATCGCCACGGACATCGACAGCGAGAACATCCAGTACGAGCTGGTCCAGATCGTTCGTGATGATGGCATCTGTATCGCGTCTATGCCCATTGACAACAGGGGTGCGTAATGGCTGACATTTCGACTATTAACGGAAGAAATGTTAAGGATGTAGAGGCGAGAAACAACAAACTGCTGAAAATTACTGTGGGTGCTTTCTCGTCTTTCCCGAAAACAATTTCCAACAGCAACATCACCGACGCACACAGCGTTGTCGAGTGCGTATTCAGCGATCCGTCGGCGATTGTGTCCGATGTGACATGGCAGACCACCAACGGGCAAATCGTCCTCAATGGGTCGATGAGGTCTGACGCCTCAACTTCCGCGCAAATCATTCTCGGAAAGACAGTAAACGTATCTGGTTAAGGAGGAACTATGGCATCAGGAACTATTGAACGTCCCATCAGCGGGGCATTTGTGACGAGTGCGATGAACGCGTACACAGACTACAACTTCACGCTCTCTAATGGCGCTCGCTTCGCCTTGGTTACCGCAAGCAACACGGACAACCACCGTGCGCTTTACATCTTTAATACTGCAAACAGCGGCGGTGAGGTCACATACTCTGCCGTCAAAGACGGGTCCGGAATCACGCTGACAACTGGCGCGAACTCGCTTACAGTTCGCTCGACAAAAACAGGCGGAATGGGCTTCTTTGTGTTCAACGGGAGCGTAACGCCTTCCGCATAAGGTGATTCTATGACTATTAAAGAAGCGAAAAACCTACTTGTAAAGACCGCGCTTGCAGAAGTCGGATATTCGGAGGGCGCTAACAACTACAACAAATACGCGAACGGCGTTGCCAAATACTTCGGATGGGATGTTCAAAACCAACCGTGGTGCGATGTGTTTGTTGATTGGTGCTTTATCAACTCCTTTGGCGGGCAGACGGCGGCGATCCTCACATATCAGCCTGTTGGCGGCTTCTCAGCGCTGTGTTCCGCGTCTGCGAACTACTACAAAGCGAACGGAGCGTGGTTTACCACTCCGCAAATCGGCGACCAAGCCTTTTTTAATGTCAGCGGCGGCATCAACCACACGGGCATTGTCGTGGGCGTGAGCGGAGGAGTGGTGACGACCGTTGAGGGCAACTCGTCCGACGCTGTGCGGCGCAATTCCTATGGCGTTTCCTCCTCTTACATCGCTGGCTTTGGCAGACCAAAGTGGAGCGTGTTTTCTGAGGGCAACGCCGAAACACAGCCGTCAACGCCCTCTGACGAAGACCTTGAAAAGCCGAAGATTGAGACTTGCTCCGTGTCTGTGAAACTTCCCGTTATTCAGTATGGAGATGCGTCCATGTGGGTCACGCTGATGCAGACCGCGCTGATCGGCAGAGGCTTTAACTGCGGGTGGTATGGCGCGGACGGCGAGTACGGACAGCAGACCAAAATCGCGCTGTATGAGTTTCAAAAGAAACGGGGATTGACTACAGATTGCGTGTGCGGTCAGTCTACATGGAAAAAACTTTTGGAGGCGTAACTATGTGGAACGCATCAGGACTCACTATTATGATGACCGAAGGGGACTTCGGCATTGCGCTCCCGATTACAATCACGGGGCCGACTTTTGAAGAAG
>JAEIGA010019647.1_pt1 | contig 10297 bp, 13 predicted proteins | sample 9270691 | NCBI WGS metagenome assembly JAEIGA01 (sample SAMN17057246, study PRJNA624740) | gut metagenome | biome: biome; isolation source: fecal sample | host: Bos grunniens | place: China: Xizang | collected 2019
CGGCGAGTTGGACGACATTCATTTTCTGCCGTTTCTATTTGAGCAGGACAGCGAACAGGAAATTTGGATTGACGAAAGCAGCTGGGAAAAGTCGAACCCGTCGCTGCGTTACGGCGTGAAGAAATATGCAAAGCTGCGCCGCGACGTTGACACGGCACGAACGGACAAGGAAGCGCGTTTGCATTTGCTTTGCAAGGATTTCAATATCAAGCAGAACAGCGCGCAGGCGTGGCTGCGTGCAGAGGATTACACATACACGCAGGAAGTCAAAAGCCTTGAAGATTTTCGCGGCTGCGTTTGTCTTGCTGCGCTTGACTGTTCGCAGACAACCGACTTGACAAACCTAAAGCTGCTGTTCATGCGTCCCGACGATCCGACGAAATATGTATTTTCGCATTACTGGATACCCGAAACAAAGCTGCACGACACAGCAGACAAGGCAGCGGGCGCACGCTATGCAGAATGGGCGCAGCAAGGTTATATGACAATCTGCAGCGGCAGCATAATTGACTTGACGCAGGTTGTGGACTATATCGCGAAGCTGAAAAAGCAGTACGGCATACGCGTATATAAATGCGGCTACGATAAAGCGTATGCACGCGAGTTTGAAAAAGCGATTGACGAACTAAGCGACGAAATCCGCGAGCCAATCAATCAAAAAGTTATGTCCTCACCTATGAAATGGGTGGAACGTGATTTTGAAAGTCATGTTATCAATTACGGCAGCAATCCCGTTGACAAATGGTGTTTGGAAAATGCGTGCTGCTATATTGACGGGCACGAAAATTACAGCTGCAAAAAGTCGCAGGCAAGCAAACGAATTGACGGCGCGGTTGTATTCATTATTTTGTATGCAACGCTTATGCGTTTCAATTCTGATTTCCAGCGATACATAAAATAGAGGTGGAGAAATGGGCTTTTTTGATTTCCTAAAACCGAAGAAAGAGAAGCAAGGCACGCTGACATACGCGCCGACAATGACGGGCTACAATCCAACGTTTACGTCTTTCGGCGATAACGTGTATGCGTCCGACATTGTTGTGCAGTCAATCCGCTGCAAAGCAAATGAATTTAAGAAGCTAGACCCGCAGCACGTTCGCACGAATGGCGGGAAGCAGCAGACAATCACAGACAGCAGCATTGCACGCGTCTTGAAACGTCCCAACCCGTTTATGACGCAGGCAGACTTTTTGGAGAAAATCACAATCCTGCGTGAGCTGACAAAGAACTGTTATATATATCCGACCTACTATATCACGCAGGGCGGCGAAAGATATTACACAGGTCTTTATCCCTTGAAGCCGCAGCGCGTCGACTATATGCAGGACGGCAAAGGAAAGCTGTATTTGCATTTCGTTTTTTATAACGGCTATGAAACGACGCTACCCGCTGACAGCGTTATTCATTGGCGCAAGGACTACGGCGTAAATGATTATTTTGGCGGCAGCGCGTTTGGCGGCAATGACAACGACGGACTGCTGACAATGCTTGAACGATACGACCTGCTGACGCAGGGCATTGCACAGGCTTTGAAATGCAGCTGCCAAGTAAACGGCATTGTCAAGCTGAATACATACAACAGCGACGAATTGCAAGACGAAGCGCAGCGAAAGTTTGAAAAGAAGCTGACCAACAACGAAAGCGGCTTGCTGTTTACCGACAACAAGATTGAATACACGCCGCTGCCGCGTGATACAAAGCTGGTTGACGCTGAAACGCTGAAATTCTTTTACGAAACAATCCTGCGGGCGAACGGCACAAGCCTTGCAATTCTAAATGGCGACTACACGAAAGCGCAAAAAGAAGCCTACTACGAACACGCGCTGGAAGCAGATATTAAGTCGCTGGGGCAGGCAATGGCGAAAGTTATGTTCTCGGATCGTGAAGCGGCTTTCGGAAACGACATTAAGCTGTACCCGAACGCAATTGAATTTATGTCAATGGAAAACAAGCTGACTGCGCTGCAGTCGGGCTTGCCTGCAGGCATTTTCACAAAGAACGAAGCACGCGCGCTGCTGGGCTATCCTCCCGTAGAGGGCGGCGACGTTATGCCGCGCGGATATAACGAACTGGACGGAACGACCACAACGGACAGCACGGGCGACGAACAGCCCGCGACAGAATGAGGTGCAACAATGAAAGAAAAAAGAAATGACTATTTTCTGCAGCGTAGCTTTACTGCAGAGGTGCGCGCAGCGGGCGCAGACGAGGAACAAAAGGGACATATCGTTGAGGGCTTGGCTGCAGTTTATGAGCAGGAAACGCGAATTGCTGACGCGTTCGGCGAATTTGTAGAAGTCATTCGCAAAGGAGCGTTCGACGACTGCGACTTTTCCGACGTGCGGCTGCTTGTCAATCACGATTTTAACGGCATTGCGCTTGCGCGCAGCCGTCGCAACAATAAGAGCGACAAGCCCAACACAATGCAGCTGACTGTCGACGACGACGGCGTGCATATTTCTGCCGACCTTGACACAGAAAACAACGAGCAAGCGCGTGCTGTTTATTCTGCAATCAGCCGTGGCGATATGGACGGCATGTCTTTCTGTTTCTTTGTTGAGGAAGACGGGCAGCGGTGGACAAAGGAGAACGGCGTTGAACGGCGCGAAATTACCAAAGTGTCCAAAGTTATTGAAGTATCCGTTGTTAATTTCCCAGCTTATGCGGGAACTAACATAGACGCAAGGTCGCTGGAGAGCGACAAACGCGCGTTGGAGAATGCGCGTGCGCTGCTGGATAGCAGAGCAAAGAAGCAACCCACAAGCTACAAAGCAAAATCCATTATGACTATGTACAAAGGAGCGAACGCAAAATGACCATGAAAGAGAAGCTGAACAAGCTGCTGACCGCAAAGCAGGAGCAGCGCAACACCTTGCAGCAGTCCCTCATTGACAGCGACGACAAGGAAGAACGTGCAGCAATCGGCGAAACCCTGTCTGCGCTGGCACAGGAAATTGCCGACGTTGAAGCAATGCTGGCAGACATTGACCAGCCCGCCGAGCAGGAAGCTGCAAGCAACAACACCGAGAACAACGAGAACAACGAAAGAGGTATGAAAGTTATGGAAACCATGAACATGCGCAACGAGAACGACACCAAGCAGATTGAAACCCGCGCCAAGCAGCTGCACGAAAGCGGCAAGGCTGTTATCGAAAACGCCGAAGCCCGCGCCGTGCTGGTATCTGCTGGCAAGCTGGCTACTCCTACCGAGGTTAACGGCATCAACGATATTATGGGCGCACGCGTGTCCTCTATCGTTGACATGGTAAAGGTCGTTGACGCAGGCGGCATGGGCGCATACAAGGTCGCATACCAGCTGACTGACGCAGCTGCTGCAACTACCGCAGAGGGCGACGAGTACAACGCCAGCGAGCCTACTTTCGACTTTGTCGAAATCAAGCCCGAAACCGCAACTGTGCTGTCTTACATTTCCAAGCAGGCACGCAAGCAGACCCCGCTGGCATACGCTGCAAAGGTCAACGAAAGCGCGCTGGTCGCCCTGCGCAAGTACGCTGCTTCCCTTATCACTACCAAGCTGCTTGCTTCCAAGCTGAACGTTGCGCTGGCTGCAACTGCGCTGGACGAAAAGTTCCTGCGTAAGATTGCCCTGTCCTACGGCGGCGACGAAAGCGTTGTTGGCGCAGCTGTGCTGCAGATTAACAAGGCTGACCTTATCGCGCTGGGCGATGTTCGCGGCAGCGACAAGAAGCCTGTCTACGAAATCACCCCCGACGCTTCCAATCCCAATACTGGTATCATTAAGGACGGCGGTCTGTCCGTAACTTATGTTATCAACAGCAACCTGACTGGCAAGCAGATTTACGGCCAGATGCACAATTTCGAACTTGCCCTGTTCTCCGACTACGAAATCAACGTATCCGAGGACTTTGCTTTCAACAAGGGTCTGCTGGCTATCAGCGGCGACGTTGAGCTGGGCGGCGACGTAACTGTGCAGGGCGGCTTTGTTGTAGCTGCACAGGCATAATGCGTCATAACGTAACTATTTCCGAAAAGAGGTAAAACAACATGGCACAACTGACAGCTGCGGATCGTTTGGCAAAAGTAAAAACCGCTTTAGGCATGAACGGCAGCAATTATCAAGACGAAACAATTTCGCTGTATATCGGCGAGGTGGTGGAATTTATGATTGACGCGGGCGTGCGGCGTGAGGTTGCAGAAAGTGAGGCAGCTGTCGGTTGCATTGTCGTGGGCGTGAATGACCTTTGGAATTACAGCAGCGGCGGCGTGCGTTTCAGCGATTATTTCAAGAGCCGCGTTGTCCAACTTTCATTAAAGAGGGTGGAAACGAATGTACAGACCGATTGAAGCTGCGCAAATGACGACAGCGACCCGTTTGCAAACGCCTACAAGCGCGAAAACGCTTGGCGTTAGTGTAAAGACATACACAGACGTTTCGGGCGTTGTAATGGTCAACTGGAAGTCATACGGCGGCACAGAAACAAGCAGCAACGGCGTGCTGTCTATTGAGGACACGGCGCAAATTGTCTGCTGGTATCGTCCCGACATTCGCAGCGACTGCAGGCTGGTACGTCTTTCCGACGGCGCAGTTTATGAGATTATCGGAGAACCCGAAAACATCGAAATGCGCAACCAGTTTTTGAAATTCAAAGTGCGACGCGTCAAAGGCGGTGCATGATATGGCAAGCAAAGCTATGCTGCAGCTGAAAGGCTTTGACGACCTTTTGGAGCAGATACAAAAAGCGGGCGGCAGTATTGACCAAGCGGCGGACAGCTGCTTGCGTCAATCTGCACAAATCATGCAAACGGAACTGAAAGCACAAATGCAGGCTGCGGGCGTTGACAGCGATTTGATAAACAGCATGCCGCCACCGCAAATCACAGTCGACGGCAACAGGTACAGCGCGGCTGTCGGTTACAAGAAAGGCAACTTTGACCCGCAAAACCCAAGCGACGGATACAAGGTCGTATTCTTGAACTACGGCACGCCGCGCAGAACAAAGCACGGCAAAGTCGCAGCGCGTGGCTTTATTCAAGCAGCAAAAAAGAAAGCGCGCCCGCGGATAAAGAAGCAGCAGCAGGCTACGCTTGAAAAAATACTTGAAAGGGTGAGCAAATGAAACAAAAGCTGATTGATATTTTAGAAAGGCATTGTCCCGACGCAGTACATCTGCAAGGCACAATGAACCCCGACGAAGCATATCCGTCGGAATTTGTTACGTTTTGGACACCCAGCACCGACGACGCTGCACACTTTGACAACGCGACTGTTGCTGTTGAATGGACGTTCTACGTTATCTACTACAGCGACGATCCGAAGCAAGTAAACGAAAAACCCTTTGCTATTGCTGCCGACTTGAAAGCTGCAGGCTTTGTGCAGCGGGGCAGAGGATATGACATTCTCAGCGACGAAACGACGCACACGGGCTGGGCAATGGAATTTATGTGCGTCGAAAGACTTTGATAAAGTGAGGGCTAAACATGGACAACAAATTTGGCTTGCTGCGCGGTCTGTCCGACATTTTTATTTGCGAAATCGAGGACACCGAGGAAGCATACACCCCTAAAGGCACGCCCGAAAAACTTATTCCTGCTGGTGAACTGACTATCAGCAAGAGTACAGAAAAGGCAAAGACCTACTACGACAATAATCTGTTTGCTGAAACTGGCAAGGAAAACGCGTCCGAACTTTCCATTGTCGGCGCAGCTGTTCGCGCTGCTTTCCTTGCATGGATTGAGGGCAAGACTGTCGACGCAGCGACTGGCGCGGTGCTGGACGACGGCGACTATCACAGCAAGTTCTTTGCAATCAGCGGCAAGCGCGATTACACCGACGGCACAAGCGAATACTTTTGGTTTAACAAGTGTTCTTTCAATGGCGCAGAGGAAGCTGGCAAGACTGCTGACGACACCACCGACAGCAACGGCATGACGCTGCCTTTCACCGCCTACAAGACTACCCACAAATTCCAAAACGGCAAGACCAGCAAGGTTGTCAAGATTGACACCGCAACCACAAAGCTGATTGACAAGGCTGTTTGGACTGCGCAGGTCGTCACCCCCGACAACCTCGCGACTGTATGCGAAAAGGTTGCTGCTGCAGCTGAATAACAGACTGAACGAAGAGGACGAACGGAATGGATAATATGGAATACATAAAACCCGAATTGCTTGTGCTTATTCCTGTTCTGTATCTTATCGGAACAGCTATCAAGAAAAGCACAATTGCTGACAAATTCATTCCGTGGATTTTGGGCGGCGTTTCCGTCGCCCTGTCCGCGCTTTGGATTTTAGCAACAAGTTTCCCTGCTACAGCTTCCGAAGCTGCTATGGCAATTTTTACAGCTGTCACGCAGGGCGTGCTGATTGCAGGCGCGAGTGTATACGCAAACCAGCTTGTCAAGCAGACAGGAAAGGACGAATAACCTATGGCAAAGTATGAATTGCCGATTTACGGCGAAAACGACGAAATCGTGAAAATGCACGAAACAAATATTTGCCCGTGGGCGGTATACATTCAAGCGGCAGATATGCAGGAGCAGCTAAACAACAAGAGCGCACGCGAACAAATGGACGCTGTAGGCGACATTTTGAAAGCTGTGTTCCCGACATTGACGGACGCAGAGCTGCTGCGTGCTGATGGCGGTGACGTTATGAATACGTTTGTGCAGATTGTCAGCGGCGGGCAAAAAATCAAGGGTGGTAACCCAAAAAACGTATAACGGGCGAGAGGGCGACACCCTCTTGCCCAAAGTCATTGTTTTATGAGCTTATGGACTTTACTTTTGAATTGAGCAAAATATACAACGTTCTGCCGTTTGATATTTTGAAGCAGGATAAAGACGAAGTTATTATGCTACTAAACTATATGGCAGAAAAAAGCGAAACCGCGCAGGACAATGCGCCTGCTGTCATTAAGAGCGACAGAGAAGAAAGCGCGGCGTTTTGGGCTGCATTGTAAGGTGGTGAAAATATGCCGAATGGCGAAACACTAGGCGCGTCTTTTTCGATTGACGTAACCGACTTAAAAGCGGGACTGGCGCAAGCTAACCGAATGATCCGCGAGAGCGAAAGCGAATTTAAGGCAGCTGCAGCAGGTATGGACGATTGGCGCGAAAGTCAAGAGGGCTTGCAGTCGCGCATAAAGCATTTGAACACAGCGTGCGACCTGCAACGGAAAAAGGTTGACGCGCTACAAGGTGAGTACGACAGGCTGATTGCAGAGGGGCTTGACCCAACAAGCGCGGCTGCGGTGAAGCTCCGTACAGACATAAACAAAGAGCGTGAAGCCCTTGCAAAAAACGAACGCGAAATTCAGCAGCAGACAAAAGCCCTTGAAGATTTGGAAGACGCAGCCGAGGAAGCAGCAGACGCAACGCGAGAAGCGGGAGAAGCTGCAGAGGACGCGGCAGACGGCTTTACTATCGGCAAGGGTGCGATTGCTGGCTTTATTTCTAACGGCTTATCGTCACTTGTCAGCGCGTGCGGGAATGCTATAAGTTCTCTTTTTGGGCTTGCAGAAAGCACAAAAGAATTTCGCACGGAAATGGCGAAGCTGGAAAGCGCGTTTGACAGCGCAGGGCTTGGCGCAGATTTGGCGACAAAGAGCTACGACACGCTGTATTCCGTTCTTGGCGACACAGGCAAAGCAACCGAAGCAAGTATGCTGCTTGCGCAAATTGCGAAAGACGAAGAAGACCTTGACAAATGGAACAGGGTACTGGTCGGCACGTTTGCACAGTATGGCGACGCTATCCCGACGGAGGGGTTGGCAGAAGCCGTTTCTGCTTCTTCCGCAATGTCAAGTGTGCAGGGCGTTCTCGCAGACGCATTGGAATGGCAAGGCATAAACCTTGACGAGTACAACGAAAGGCTGGGGAAACTGTCAACCGAGGAAGAACGTGCAGCGTATATCCAAAGCACGCTGACAGACCTATACGGGGCAAGCGCAGACGCATACAGAGAAAACAACGCAGAGCTTATTGCTGCAAACGACGCAGCAAACGCGCTTGAAAAGGCGCAGGCAGAGCTTGGCGAAAGTATTACGCCTATAACAACACAGTTCACCGAGCTAAAGACAAAGGCTTTGCAATGGCTGGTAGACGAGGGATTGCCCGCAGCACAAGAGGGCTTTACGTGGATAAAGGACAATTTGCCGACAGTCGGAATTGTCGTTAGCGGCGTAACAGCTGCAATCATTGCACAAAAAGTGGCGAACGTTGCAGCAACTGCCGCAGCTAAAGGAATGACGCTTGCACAATACGGAATGGCAACAGCGCAAAAAGCGTTGAACGCTGCATTGAATGCAAATCCGATTGGGCTTATTATTGTTGCGATTACTGCGCTTGTCGCAGGTTTCAAGTATTTGTGGGACACTTGCGAGGGCTTCCGCAACTTTTGGAAAGGCTTTGTAAATGTTCTTATAAGCGGCGTCAATACGTTAATCAAAGGATTAAATAAAATCAGCATTGACGTTCCCGACTGGGTTCCCGTGATTGGCGGCGGAAAGTTTGGCTTTAATATCCCCGAAATTCCGAAACTTGCAACTGGCGGCGTTGTGAATAGGGCTACGCTTGCAATGATTGGCGAAAACGGCGCAGAAGCTGTTGTCCCGCTTGAAAAGAATACTGGCTGGATTAAGAAGCTGGCAGCAGAAATTGCGGCACAGCAGCCGCAGGGCGTTGTTGTCAACCAAACAAACAACTATTCGCAGGCGCATAGTCGCCTTGAACTGTACAAGACAAAGCAGAACACGGCAGCAGCTGTGCGGCTTGCTATGACAGGAGCGTGACGGCATGAAACTGGACTATATTTCTGCAAGGGGCGACAGACTGCCCCTTGTAAATAACAATCTTTTTTTGCTGTCTAACATTGACGGGCAGACCGCTGCAACAGCGTCTATTTCAAGCAGCGTCATTGGCGGAGCAGACGGCGACGTTGTAACGAACGTACAAGCAGCCCCGCGCACGCTGATTATTGACCTGCGTATCAAAAACGACGTGGACGTTGAAGAAGCAAAGCGCGCCGTCCTAAAGGTTGTAAAAGTCAAGCAGCGCGGCACGTTGGAATGGTCGCAGAACGACAGAACTGTTGCCATTTCGGGAATTGTCGAGAATATCGAAATGCCCCGCTGGAACAATGGCGTTGCAATGCAAATCACGCTGCATTGCGACCAGCCTTTTTGGGAGGATATTGCTTTCGTAATTAAGCAAATCAACGAAATAATCGACTTGCATTATTTTGTTGACGCTGAAACGGATATGCTGTATTTCCCCGACGAAGGAATTGCACTTGGCGAATATGACACCATTAGGACGAAAGCGTTTCACAATGACGGCGACGTTGCTGTTGGTCTTGAAATCAGCATTGTTGCACTTGATACTGTCACCAATCCTATTATCTACGACGGGAACGGAAACTTTTTCGGCGTAGGTTACGGCGACGGCGCAAAGCAAGTCGTCATGCAGGCGGGCGATAATATCGTTATCACCACGCACAAGGGCAGAAAAAGCGTCAAGTTTGGCAGCAGCAGGAATTTGCTGCCTTATGTCAAGCCGCAAAGCACATGGCTGCAGCTGAACGCGGGCGACAATCTTTTCACGATTGACAGCGACGACGAAAACCTGTCTAACATGTCTTTCTATCTTATCTACAAGCAGCGTTATGTATAGCGGGGTGGTTGAATGTCGATTGAATACGTAGAAATCCGCGGCAGCGACCTTGCTGTTGTCGGCATTATTGATACGGCGAAATCTGTCATTTGGCACAGTAAATATTTCGGGGTTGGTGACTTTGAAATATACGTGCAAGCGTCCCCCGAAAACGTCGCGCTGCTGCAGGCGGGCAATTATGTCACGCGCCCCGACGATTTAGAGGTTGGCATAATTGAAGAAATTGCGATTGCTGAAAATGCACAGGACGGCGCAATGATTACAGCAAGCGGACGCTTTGCAAAGTCGCTGCTTGACCGCAGATTGATATACAAACTTGCGGGAAAAGTAAACACGCCGACCATGCTGCGCGGGAACGTAGAAACAGAGGTGCGGCGGGTTATCACAGAAAATGCAATAGCTTGCCCGTTCGACAGTCGCAGAAACATTCCAGTCCTTGCGCTGGGTGCGCTTGCGGGTCTGCCGCAGATTATTGTTGACGAAAACGGCGCTGCAGCACAAAAGCAAGTATCCTATGAAAATCTGCTTGAATACACCGACGCGCTGCTGCAGGAATACGGGCTTGCGTCTACTGTCATTCTTGACGAGGAAGCAGGGAAGCTGCTGTATGTGATTTATGCAGGCGCAGACAGGAGCGTTGACAATGC
>JAEIGA010019648.1_pt1 | contig 10297 bp, 5 predicted proteins | sample 9270691 | NCBI WGS metagenome assembly JAEIGA01 (sample SAMN17057246, study PRJNA624740) | gut metagenome | biome: biome; isolation source: fecal sample | host: Bos grunniens | place: China: Xizang | collected 2019
CTTATGATGAAGAAACAAATGATACGATTGGCAGTGAAACGCTCCTTCCGGAAGAAACAGAGATCGGTAAAACATATGAGCTCATAATTACGAGTCATTCCGGCCTTTACCGGTACCGGATGGGGGACATTCTCCGAGTGGTTGATTTCTGTGGAGAAAGCCCTATAGTTGAATATGTGACCCGAAGGGGGCTGGCGCTTTCTCTTGCCGGAGAAAAAATCACGCTGCTCCAGCTCGAGCAGGCGGTCCGTGATCTGAACGAAAAGGGCATGGAAATAGAGATGTACTGCTTTGCTCCGCAAATTAATAAACTTCCCGGCTGTTATCTGGCTGTTATGGTTGCAAAGGACGAGAAGCTTCCTGAAAAAAGTGATGTATCTGCCTGGTTGGATGAATCACTGAAGCGGCAGAACTGGGACTACGAAGATCTTCGAAACATGGGAGAGCTTGAAGCTCCTGAAGTCTGTTTTCTGAGTATGGAAGAATACCAGCAAGTGCTGAAAAACAGCGGTCTTTCAGATGGACAGAATAAGCCGAAGCACATTGCGCCAAACGGTCTGAAACTGGAGTGTTAACCGGATGACACAGGATTCCAATTTTCTTCGAACTGAATATTTTAAGGTCCTCTTTCCTATTATGTATTCCGTTCTCGGAGGTACGATCAACGCGCTCATCGATAGCGTGATCATTTCCCAAAAGCTGGGCAGTTCAGGACTTGCGGCTGTCAATCTCAGTATGCCGGTCTATCTTCTGCTCTGTATCATCGGTTCTCTGGCGGCATACGGCGCTTCTTTTCTCTCTGCAAGAGAAGTTGGAAGAGACAACATGAAATCTGCCGGAAAGTACTTTCAGACCTGCTTTACAATCGGCCTTACTGCCGGAGTGGTCTGCACCGTTGCTGGATTCTTTTTATGTTCTGTAATCGCGCAGTTCCTTTCAGGAGACAGTTCCTTTTATTCTTACGTTTTTGACTATTGCCAGGTCACCTTTTTAGGGTCGATTCCGTTTATTATGTCTTATGTTGTGATCAACTATCTCCAGCTTGCGGGAAAGCTGAAAAGCATTTCCCTTGTTGTTGTGATCATGGTTGTTTCAGATCTTCTGCTGGATCTTCTTTTTATCTATCCTCTGAACATGGGAATGAAAGGTCTTGCTTTAGCCAGCGTTCTTGCCACGCTGCTTGCCACAGTCTATGGTTTTATTTCCCTGGAAAAAGGATCTGAAACTTATAAGCTGAAAATCAAAGAGATGGGGTTTTGGAAGTTTGGAGAAATATTACGGTTTGGCTCACCTGCAGCTCTCGGTAATCTGTTTGACGCAGTTAAACTGCTTCTGCTCAATATCCTTATTCTGCGATTTGGTGGCGAAGAAGCAGCTGCGGTCTGGGCTGCGCTGAATATTCTTTCAGAGCTTTCCCTGGTGATTATTCTTGGCGTTCCACGCGCCGGTGCGCCAATGATCGGAGTCTATAACTCCTCAAGAGAAAATGGAGGGATTCGGATACTGATGAAACTGGAGATGAAGACAGGACTTTTGTTTACAGCCATTTTCAGTATTCTGCTTTTGGTTTTTTCCGGATTATTGAAAAATGTTTTTTCACTCCCGAACTCCATTTTCCTTCCACTGCTTTGCCTTGGCGGCAGTCTGATGTGCAACGCAGTCAGTTCGATTCTGGAGTTCTATTTTAATGCCGTGGGAAGAATCCAGATCTCCAATGCCCTCGCGGCTATCCGTCGTCTGATTCTTCCTGTGATGATTCTTGCGGGACTCGGAAACTCTGTTTATCTCTGGCTGTTTCTTCCGATCAGCGCGGTGGTTTCGTTGTTTCTGGGAATTATAATCATTGGCGCTACAGGCCAGTATTATGCTGAAAACGGGACAGAATTGTCACGCTTTCTTCTGCTTGATGACAGGCTGGAGCAAGAACATCGTGTCCTGGATTTTTCAGTTCCGGCAGATATGGATAAAGTTTGTGAGGCGAGTGAACGAATCAGCGAATTCTGCGCACTGCATCAAATGGGTCCAAAGCAGGTAATGCGTCTGGGGCTTTCCATTGAAGAACTGTTAAATGTTATGATCCAGAAAAATCCTGATCTTCGCTTTGTGGATCTCAGGGCCTATATTCTGCAGGGCGTTATAGGGATCCGCATTCGCTGCACCGGGAAAAACTATAATCCCTTCGAGGATTCAGAATCTGACGAGGATTTTCTTATGGGGATCCTAATGCTGAAAAAAATGTGCCAGGCGGTAACACATACATACGCGCTTGGAATGAATACAATCAATTTAATATATGAGAATTCGGAGGAATCACCGTGAAAGTAGTAAAAAAAGTTCGTACAATGAAACTTGCTGTTAAACTCCTTTTGGCACTCCTTGCGTTCGGAATCATTATCGTGGTTGCGGCAATTCTGGTCGGTCGGTCAACGTTTACTGAAAGCATACAGAAAATGTATAACGACACTGCGTATCAGATTGCCGAAGTAGCTGAGCATTATTTCACAGAAGAAGAGATTGCGAACTATGCGGAGACCGCTCTTCAATATGCCAGAGGAGAGATTTCGAAAGAAGATTTTTCTGATATTGAAAAAACAGAACGCTATCAGATGATCCACGATCAGATCAATCAGCTGCGAAAATCCATGGGCGCAAATGACATTTATGTCTGTGCTCTGGATGAAGATGCGATCCTGAACGCAGATCCGAATGCGGAGCGGGTTCAGGCGATAATCTATCTGGTGGACAGCTACGTGAAGGAAGATGAAAGCTATCCCTTTGGTTATTTAGGTGATTTCAACGCTGCCTTTGCGCAGGCTGTTCTTCAGATCTATGAGAGCGGGCAGCGAATGAATGATTACTTCATCAGCAATGGTGCTTATGGATATAACACAACAGCGCTTTATCCGGTAGTTCAGGACGGACAGACGGTGGCTATGATCGCCGTTGAGATTCCAATGTCTTCTCTGCAGTCCACAATCAATGCCTTCATGGTTCGTGTCATTGTAAGTACACTGATCGTATTTGTTATCGTGCTTGCACTGATATTCTTCCTCGTCAACCGTATGGTCACAAAACCGGTTCTGGACATGGCAAACGCAGCGGAATCCTATGTGTCTTCCAAAGAGAAAAAAGATGAGGATACTGAGGAAGCCTCACCGATCTCCCAACTTTCCGTGCAGACCGGTGATGAGTTGGAGGTTCTATGCAGGTCGCTGAAAGAAATGGAAGGCGATCTGAATCAGCATATTGAGAATCTGAAACGAGTCACTGCAGAAAAAGAACGGATCGGTGCTGAATTAAATGTCGCTACCCAGATTCAGGCCGATATGCTTCCCAGCATCTTTCCGGCATTTCCGCAGTGGAAGACATTTGATCTTTATGCCAGCATGACTCCTGCAAAGGAAGTCGGAGGCGACTTCTATGATTTCTTCCTGATCGACAAAGACCACCTGGGCCTTGTGATCGCGGACGTTTCCGGAAAAGGCGTTCCGGCGGCACTGTTCATGGTGATTGCTAAAACGCTGATCAAGAACCGGGCAATGATGGGAGGAGACCCTTCGGAGATTCTGAATTATGTAAATAATCAGCTTTGTGAAGGAAACGAAGCGGAGCTGTTTGTAACAGTATGGATGGGAATTCTGGATCTGAATACCGGTAAGGGTCTTGCGGCAAATGCAGGACACGAGCATCCGGCGATCCGACGTGCAAACGGAGAATTTGAGTTATCTATTTACAAACATTCTATGGCCGTTGCAGCAATGGAAGGGGTTCCGTTTAAGCAGCATGAGTTTGAGCTTCACCCAGGTGACAGTCTGTTTGTATATACGGATGGTGTTCCCGAAGCAACAAATGCAAATGGTGAGCTCTATGGCACGGATCGGATGATCGAGGCTCTGAACAAGAATCCGGATGCGTCTATCCGGGAAATCCTTGAAAACGTGAAGAAGGATGTAGATGCATTTGTCGGAGATGCCCCGCAGTTTGATGATCTGACGATGCTGGGATTCCGCTTCTATGACTGATGTTTTTCAACTGACTTCAGTGCAAACTCTTTTACAAAACAGCGGCACGCATTGTGAATGCAATTTTTCCGGAATATCCGAAAAAAATCCATCGTTTCCGCAAAATCGATCACGAGGTCGCCATCATAAAGAACCATATGAAGTAACAGAATTGTCTGTTTGGTCTGAGTTGCGTAAATGACACTTTGTTGATACAATTATACAGAAATGAATAAACCAACCACATCCTGGTAGGGACAGAAGAGATAATCTCGTCTGTCCTTTTTGTTTTTTTAAGGAGTGTGCTTATGGGAACAGATGACAAACAAAAAAAGAGTTTTCTGAAAAGGATGAACGTTACTCCAACATTCTGGATTGCTTTGTCAGCGGTGTTGGTCATTGTTATCATCGCTCTGATTTTCTCTGAACCTTTTACAAATATCACCAGGTCAGTCCGCGATGCAATTGCAAACAGCGGCGGATGGTTTTATCTGCTGACCGTTCTGTTTCTTGTGTTTGCCTGCTTCGTTCTGGTGGTAAGTCCGGTCGGACGGATCCGTCTTGGAGATTCCGATTCCAAGCCCGAGTATTCTACCGTATCATGGATCGCAATGCTCTTTGCCGCAGGCATGGGCATCAGTCTGGTCTTTTACGGCGCGGCGGAACCCTTGTCTCATTACGCTTCCAGTGCACCGGAAGCGGCGCTTTACACACAGGAAGCGCTCCAGAATGTGCTGATCATTACGGCCCTGCCGTTTTCGATCCTTCTGCTGCTGATCACGGTCTCACTGATCAAAGAGCTAAATTATGAAAGGCGTAAGATGGGACTGTTCCTTAAGCCGCAAAGGCATCCGGAAAAAAATGCCCCGTTCCGCTCGTACGAAGATAACAAATAAGGATCCGGAGCATATTCTCCCGCTGCCCTTCTTTACTCAAAGAGGGACGATTCTTCTGTTGCCCGGAATATTTTATTTTCCGGTTCAAAGATTGTGGATCCGATCACATAAATTTTCCCGTTTACGGAAGCTGCGGTCGGATAGAAGACCTTCGCATCCGATATCCGCCTCTTGCAAGGGGTAAAAACGGTTTCTCCGTCACGCAGGAGGAAACTGTCACCGGAGCCATCCTTCGCAGCCGGCCCGACGAGCAGGAATCCATTGTTTACCGGAAGCAGCACGCCAATTTGCTGATCGAGCCAGCAGTCTTCCTCTTCATAATCATCCTGCTCCGGCAGATACTCTTCTAAAACGCCTTCCAAAAACTCGCTTTCCCCGCCACGGATGCGCTCTACGCTTCCCGTGTACGGATCGTAGGTGAGGATCACACCGTCCTTTACGGCAACTGTCGGCCAGACCAGATCGTCGTGCAATTTACAAACTGTCTCCCCGGCTCCTGCACCCGGATCATACGTCCGGACAGTTGCCGGCAAAAGCTCATCTTCCTCATCTTCCTGCGAATCGCCGGAGGTGCTTCCCACAAGGATCATCTGTTTATCATCCCCTGCCAGCGTGTCTGTGTTCAGTACGCCTTCCGCAGATACAGATTCCCAGCTTTCCTCTTCCGGATCAAAAACATAGATTCGCGCCTCAGCTTCCTCCGGATAAGCTGCCGTATCTTCCGCCACCAGATCCATCGTAGACCCCTTTACATAGAGCTTGCCGCCGAAGACTGTCGCAGACACGTGCGAAAGCCATTCCGGAAGATCCGGCAGTTCCTGCCAGGTGTTCTCTGCAAGGTCATAGCATTTCAGCGTTTTATAGGCCGGCATCTTTTCCACCTTCGTGACAGCCGGCAGATAATACAGCCGGTCACCCAGAGCCACAAGCGGGCCCAGTGTTTCTAAGTCGCCGGGAGCATCAAAGGCAGTGAGTTCTCCAAGATCCTGATCCATCGGAAGCTCCTCTTCATAGATCCCGTCCCCTTTGCCTGCGAACTGCACCACAGTGTCCATTGCGCCTTCACTGTTTCGAAGCTCTGCCTGCAGGATGCCTTCAAATTCCGACTCCAGAGACAGGACAACTTTCTCTTCTGTCCATTCTATCACCTCGGCTTTTTCTTCCGGTGTTTCTTTCTCGGCAACATATCTGCGAAGCGAGATGCTTCCGGACGTTCCGAAATGGCTTCCGGTCAGCGTGACCGTGTTACCGGAGATCTTCATTTCATCAATGACAGGGGAATCTGCTGCCTGAAAATCGACCACGCCGCCACGCTTCAGACTTTCTTCTAAAAAAGCTGTCGGGCGAACAGATGATTTAACAAGATCAGCCAGTTCCTTCCCGGAAAGTTCCGGATGCGCTGCCTTCATCACGGCAGTAAACCCGGCGACGGCCGGAGCTGCCATGGAGGAACCACTTTTGAGACCGTAGGGTACCTTTTCTGTTCCGATTCCAACGGAATCGAGATAAACGGTTTCCGTTTCCTCTTCTGCTACTACACTGAGGGAAAAGAGCACATTTTTCGGATCGATCAGTTCCGGTAATTGGACATAACAGTTGACCCAGTTTTCACCAAAGCAATAGATGTCTTCGTTTTCCGGCTCCAGCTCCGTATACTCTTCTGCGACTGGATCCAGATAATCCAGAGAAGAAATATAAAAGCCGCCCTTTCCGCATAAAGTAAGTCCGAGATAGTCACCCGGCTGAACATTCAGATTCGAAAGATCGCCAAGCCTCAGCGTGATCCAGTACGTATATTCAGAATCCTCGACTTCCCCCGCATTCTTTGGGTCAAGGTCTATTTTCAGCGAATGCGTTCCGGAAAAATGAGCAGTGTCTGTAACCGTTCCGGTCTCAACCGCCTGTAACTGATCTTTTCCGTTTACTGCCAGTTCCGCCGTAAGCTTCTGTTCGGCGTCCTCAAATCCCTCATACAGCTTGTTGCTTTCCGGAACAGCATCCGCGAAGTATTCCCTCTGTGACAGATCGGTACAGACAGTGGAGAGGATTCCGCTTCCCGGAGCTGCAAGATCTACGGTCTGTTTGCCGTAACAGCTGAAAGACACCTTCCTTCCGGAATAGTCTGTTGCTCCGACAATGACAGCATACGGATTCCGATACAAAGGACTTGTCTCCCCATAGCTTAAGGAGATGTCCGTTTCATCATTTCCTGCAGCAAAGACCGTAACAATGCCCCACTTCTCACCTAAATAACGGACCCAGGCATCCAGAATATCATTTGACTGAAGCATCGTCCAGGAACAGTTGACCACAGAAATACCGCATCCGGCCTCATTTGCACGGTCAATAAAATCAAAAGCGCGCATGGCATTGCTCAAAGAGGTGAGCCCGTCTTCCGTATAATTCTGTATGGAGATCAGACGGACGTTCGAAGCGACACCACTGATGCCCTTTCCATCCCAGGCTGCTCCGATGACGCCGGCACAGTGAGTTCCGTGGCTTTCAAAAATCGGATTATTAAGAATCCCGTCCTCCGACTCGATGGTCGCGTTGAAACCATGTTCATCGCAGCCGAGCGCCTTCTGCTGTTCGGGGGTAAAGGTGTAAGCCGCCGGAGCCAGGTCCGGATTCGTAAAATCAACAGAGCTGTCAATTACTGCAACAACAACCGGATCGCCTTCCATATTCGAGCCCGTCGGTCCGAACCCCGGAACATGGATAGAGGTGTTTTCGCCCTCTCCGGTCCGGTATTCGGAATCATCCCTGCTGCTCCACTGATATGGAGTCAGGTCGCTGACATTGCTGACCGGCTCAGCCTCATGGCCGGCCGAAGGCTGCGTCTGTTCAGGCGATGGCGCAGGCGCTCCGCAGGCAGACATCGAAGCAAGAAGCCCTGCCGCAAGAAAAATCGCCATTAAAACTGAGTAAATTTTCTTTTTTTTCATTCCTCTTCCCTTTTTACAATTGCCAAAGGATCTTCTTCCAGTCTCTGTCTTTTTACCAGTTCAGCAAAGAATCCGTTTTGGGCAATCAGTTCTTCATATGTGCCGTCTTCCACGATCTGTCCCTGATCCAGCACGATAATGCGGTCGCACTCCTGGATCGTGGAAATGCGGTGGGCAATCACAATGCGGGTACATTTCAATTTTGCCAGAGCGTCCGAAATCTTTTTCTGGGAAACGTTGTCCAGCGCGCTGGTTGCTTCATCAAACAAGAGAATCTTCGGTTTTGACACAACGGCGCGGGCAATCATCAGACGCTGACGCTGCCCGCCGGAGATCCCGCCGCCGCCTTCGGAGAGCAGGGTGTGCATGCCCATCGGCATATCCCGGATATCATCTGCAATGCCGGCCAGTTCCGCTGCCTCCCATGCATCATCCACCGTCAGATGGGGGGCGGAAATCACAATATTTGAGTAAATATCTCCGGTAAACAGCTTTCCATCCTGCATAACTGTCCCGATCTTTTTGCGGAGGGACTTCAGATCCAGCGACCTTAAATCCCTGCCGTCAAAATAGACAGCACCTTTAATAGGAGTTTCAAAGCCCAAAATGATCCGCATCAGGGTGGATTTCCCGCATCCGGTCTGGCCAACAACGGCCACATACTGGCCGGCTTGAATCTTCAGGCTTAAGTTGTCCAGCACATACGGCATATCCTCCGTATAGCGGAAGATTACATTGTTCAGCTCGATCCTGCCGGAAAGCCTGTCTACGATCTGTTTTTCCGCAGAAATCTCCGGTTCCGTTTCCATGATCGGCCGCACCATCTCCAGAACCGGTCGTACCTGTGAAAAAACCATTGCAATACCGGAAAGCTCAGAGAACGCGACTGAGACGATGCCGTACGCCGAAGCAAATGCGTAATACTGCGAAATGCTGACGCCATTTTGGATCGCATTATAATAAATAACCATCATACCGATCAGCGAGATTGCCATTTCGATCACCGGGCTGATTTTTAAAAACAGCGGCGGATTGTGCTCCAGCGCTGCCTGTCTGGCATACACCTTGCCCCATCTGGTGATCGAGCGCATCTCCGCGCCGGACAATTTGATTTTCTGGATACCGGAGATCATCTGATAGCTCATGCCGCTTTCCACACTTGCAGCCAGCATCCTCTTTCGTGTCAGCCGAACCTGAAAGATGATAGAAATCATCGTAACGGCAAGGGTCAGAAGCACGACGATCAAGGCCGGCAAGGTCAGTGACGGCGCAAATGAAGAAATCTGGAAAAAGTAAAGGAGCGAAAAAACTGCGCTGATCCCGGTAAAGAAAATGGCATCCACAAGCTCTTCTGCCAGGTCGGGCAGATATTGCATCCGGTTTGCCAGTTCACCAGAACTTATGTTTTTAAAAAACTCTGCAGGAAGTGACAAGACCCGCATCATCATGGAGGCCTCCACCTGGAACCCCAGTTTTGTGCCGACTCTGGTTGCGAGCAGCGTATGAATGGACCGGAACATCACACTGCATACAGCCACGCAGATCATAAACACTGCCATGCTTACAAGAACCTCCACTTTTCCAGAAGGAAGCACAACAGAAAACAGCTTCTCTGTGAGACGCGGCAGAATCAGGCCGACAGCGACTGCGGCGATTGCGGCGAGGATGATTGCAAGCCGGTCTCCCATCGTGATCTGTTCCCGGATATGTTTGAAAAGACTGGCCGACGAAAGTTTCTCCAGCGGAAACGGTTTATAAAAAGCGATGGCTTCTTTGTCGATCATCCCGGATGTCCGGCTGTTCACGCGTACATATTCCTGCTTTTTCCGGTCAAAGAAACGGTATCCGCCCATCGCTGTCGGAATCAGGGCAACCACGCTTCCGTCATCCGCACGTTTTCCGAGCATGGGCCCGATCGCATTTTTCTGCCACTTGCCCTCCAGGATGACATTCCGGTGCATGATTCCGGACGGACGGATCAAAAACTCCAGCACTTCGTTCATGTCCTGTATCGATTTCGGGATTTCCCGGGATCGGATGTGGTAATAATCCAGGATCTCTCCAATGGCGTCTGCGGCGATCTGCCTGTTGTCATTCAACGCATCGGAGAGGCGTTTTCCCATTACTGCTCCGGCAACGTCCCGAAAAAAATCCTCAAAACCAGCTCTGTCCGAAGCGTTTCTTTCTTTTATCTGTTCCTCAAACCAGCTCATACATGTTTCCCTTTATTCATTGTTCACAAGGAACTTGTAAACCCCATTCTTTTCAATCAATTCATCATGCGTTCCCCGTTCAATGACTTTTCCCTTGTCAAGCACGATGATTTCATTACAGTCACGGACGGTCGACAGCCGATGTGCGATCACGATGCAGGTAACTCCCCGATCACGGATCGCTTTTACGACTTCATACTCGGTTTTCGCATCCAGTGCACTGGTCGCTTCATCCATGATGA
>JAEIGA010019649.1_pt1 | contig 10297 bp, 7 predicted proteins | sample 9270691 | NCBI WGS metagenome assembly JAEIGA01 (sample SAMN17057246, study PRJNA624740) | gut metagenome | biome: biome; isolation source: fecal sample | host: Bos grunniens | place: China: Xizang | collected 2019
CGTGGCAAGGTTGTTTTTTCGCAAGAATTTCCATGGGATCCGCGAAACGCTACTACGCCGGAATATCACTACGAAAAGCTCACTGCGGGGCTTAAAGCCGCTGCGGCAGCGCTTCCGAGAGTTGATGCCATCGGAGGGTCTACGGCTGGGGTCATGGTCGGTAAAACCTTCGGTATTGCATCACTTCTTCGTGGCGTAAAAGAAAAGAATCCCGAACTCTTTCCCGAAGCGCAGGAACTCTTTTTGAGGATCGAAAAAGAATGGGGTGTTCCGTTCGAAGTCTATAATGATGGCGATGTCACTGCGCTCGCAGGGATGATTACGATGAAAAAGAAAGGCATTTTGGGCATTGCCATGGGATCGTCCGAAGCTGTCGGATACATCGACCCCAAAGGTCGCCTGACAGGTCGGATTTCTGAGTTGGCGTTTGCACCATTGAACTTTAATCCTAATGCTCCACGTTGCGAGTGGTCGGGCGACGCGGGAGTTGGCGCGATGGCGTTCTCTCAGCAAGCGGTGAATTGGCTCGCTGAAAAGTACGGGTTTAAATTCCCGAAGGCGATGGCACTTCCTGAACGTCTCAAGACAGTCCAAGAAGCTATGGCAAAGGGCGATGCAAGGGCGCTTAAGGTTTATCTCCAGATCGGGCGTTTCTTGGCTCACGCGGTGCCGTGGTATGCAGAGTTCTATGATTATCAAAACATGATGATCCTCGGTCGTGTGACATCCGGTCTCGGAGGTGAGATTATTTTGGAAAGCGCCCGAAATCTCTTGAAGGACGCATATCCTGAGTGGGCAGAGAAGATAGATATTTTCATGCCCGATGAAAAGGCCCGCCGTCTCGGACAGTCCGTGGCCGCCGCCCAGATACCACTAATCGGAAAGAAGCGTAAATAATGGCTGCGAGAGATTATACCAAAGAAGAATTGCGCCAAGCACTCTTTAGGTGCGGCGTTTCGGATTTCGTGGATGTAACGCGCTATGGCTCTGGTCACATCAACGACACCTTTAAAGTTGAGACCGCAAGCGGCAAGCGCTATATCCTTCAGCGTATCAATACGGATATCTTCGGTGATGGAGAGCTTTTAAAACATAATATTATCCGAGTAACTTCCTATCTTACGTGCCGGGGTATTCCGTCGCTTAAGGTGGTGGGGTACGAAAATCCGTGGCGGGTGTTTGAGTTTCTTGAAGGGTACAAGGCGGTCGATGTCGTTACAAATCCCGCCGAGGCGGAACTTGCGGCATCGGCATTCGCGAAATTTCAAAATGATTTGGCTGACATTCCTGAACCGCGGCTTAAAGAAATAATCGCGAAATTCCATGATACGCCCGATCGCATCCGTCAGCTTGACGAGGCGGCGAAGGCCGACGTGAAAGGACGTAGAAAGGATGTCGAGGATTTGTTGGCATTTGTCGATAAATATAGGGGAGATGCTTCGCGCATCGTTGACATGATGGCAGACGGCAAGATCCCTGAACGAGTGACGCATAACGATACTAAAATAAACAATGTTATGCTCTCCTCTGATGGGACTTCAGTAGTCATTGATTTGGATACGACGATGCCTGGTTCGGCGCTTTACGATTTTGGTGACATGGTGAGAACTTCGTCCGCGGCGGCCATGGAAGATGAGACCGATTTGGATAAAGTTTACTCCAAAAAAGAATATTTTGAAGCGATCGTTAAAGGATATCTTTCTGGCGCGAAATTCCTTTTGGATTCAGAGCGTGATAACCTGGTGTTTTCAGCGAAACTCATGACTCTTGAAGTAGGTATTAGGTTTTTGACTGACTACCTCGCAGGCGATATTTACTTTCATACCGCCTATCCCGAGCACAACCTTGTGCGCGCGAGGAATCAGTTTAAGATGGTGCAATCCATCGAATCTCAAAATGACGAATATGAAGCAATTGTAAAAAAATATTCACTATAGGGTAAAGAACATGAAAAAGATATTGCTGGTGGTTGCCTTGGTTTTCGCGGGAGTTTTTGCGTTTGCATCAGGAGCGCATGACACGATAGCGCCATATCCGAATTTCAATTTGGATCGAGTTGAGGAAATGATGTTTTTAGTGTTGCAGATTGGTATTATTATTTTTGCAGCGCGTTTGGGTGGGGCGATTGCCGGGATGTTGAAACTTCCGTCAATTCTCGGCGAGCTTGCTGCTGGTATCGTCATCGGTCCGTGGGCATTGGGCGGGATTGGTTTTGGGGACGGAATATTTTCCGGCGGCCTTTTTCATGGCGCACAGCTTCGCGAGCTTGCGTCAGCTGGGAAGGGATTTGCTGCGACAACACCGGAACTTTACGGTATTGCGACCTTGGCGTCGATTATTCTTTTGTTCCTTTCAGGTTTAGAAACTAACCTTAGGATGTTCCTCAAATATTCATTCGTTGGTTCGATGGTGGGTATTGGGGGCGTGTTAGTGTCATTCGCCTTTGGCAACTTATGCGCGATTTTTCTTTTACCGGAATTCTTTGAGTCATTCGCCTATCTGAAAACGATGTCGCTTGCGCAGGCGATGACACAGAAAGCTCCTTTGTTTATGGGTATCTTGTCGACGGCGACTTCAGTCGGCATAACCGCGCGAATTCTTTCTGAAAAGAAGAAAATGGATTCCGAAGAAGGTGTGACAATCATGTCGGGAGCAGTGATTGACGATGTCTTGGGTCTCATTGTTTTGGCGATCGGAAATGGCATTATCGCTGCGAATTTCGCCGCGAAGAGTTCTGGGTCAGCCGCTAGTGCGGGTATGGATTGGGGTGCGATAGGACTAGTAGCCGCGAAAGCATTCGGCGTGTGGTTAGGTGCGACGGTAGTGTGTGTGCTCGCGGCGCGCTATATTTCGAAATTCCTTAAGGTGTGTTTCAAACGCCCAGTAGTCATTGCGACGATGGCGTTTGGCCTAGCATTGGTGATGGCGGGATTTTTCGAATACATGGGTTTAGCGATGATTATCGGCGCATACGTTATGGGCCTTGCTTTGTCGCGCACCGACCTTCGCCATCCAATTCAGGATATGCTTACGCCGGTATACACCTTTTTAGTGCCGGTGTTTTTCTGCGTGATGGGTATGATGGTGGATATGTCGAAACTTTGTTCGGCTCCAGTGTTGGCGTTCGGCGCGATTTATACGGCATTGGCTATCGTTGCAAAAATTATCGGGTGCATGGTGCCTTCACAGTTCTGCGGGTTTAATATTCTCGGAGGGCTCCGAGTCGGTGTGGGGATGGTGCCGCGAGGAGAAGTTGCGTTAATTATTGCGGGCTTGGGGTTGTCGAAGGGATATCTATCCCAAGAAATTTTTGGCATCGGCATTTTAATGACGCTTGTTACCACGGTCGTGGCGCCGCCTGCCTTGGTTGGACTTTTCGTTCCGAAGTCTAAGGGTGTGCGCAATCCCAAGCCTTCGATGGAAGGTTCTCGCAATGTGCGTTTCGAAGTTCAGGATGAAGATGTCGCTGAAGTCGTGATCGAGAAGCTGATTCAGGAGTTTCGTAACGAAGGATTTTTCACATCATTACTCTCCAAAGAAGATCACATTTGGGAGATTGCTTACGATGAAATTGAGCTATCGCTCCGTCGCGAAGATAATGCGATTATTTTCACCTGCACTCCGGCCGAAGAGGCGATAGTGATGACCGCCTGGATGGAATTGGCTTCGAAAATGAATGATTTGGCCCGTTCCATTTCACAGCCCATCCGTAAAGAAGATTTCGAGAAGATGATTGCGTCTTCCGCGAGTGCCGCGCATGGGCATGAAAATGTGGGTAGGTATATGCAGGGTTTTGTTATGCTCCCCAAGTTTCGTGCATCATCAAAGGCTGAAGCAATTCAGAAGATAGTCGAAGAAATCGCTAAGGAGTGTCCGCGTCACGTTAAAGATCCTGCATCTGCGGCCGCGGCTGTACTGAGACGCGAGGAGTCGATGCCGACGGGACTCGACCATGGCATTGCCGTTCCTCATGGGCGTGATGCGTCAGTTATAGGTATAGCTGGTGCGGTGGCGATTTTGGATAATGAGGGCACTGCCAATGGATGCATACCTGATTATGAGACGATTGACAATTCTCCGCTTCGTATTATTGTTCTGACGCTGGCTAACGACTCCTCGCAGACTCCGTATCTGAAACTCATGAGCTTTATTTCGCGCTCACTTCGTGCGAACAACGGATATGACCGTCTTTGCGCATGCAAGTCAGCTAAAGAAATGAGGCGGTTTTTTAGGGATGCGCGCTGATACGATAGCTGCCATCGCCACCGCGCCAGGAAGGGCGGGTGTGGCAGTGATTCGAGTCAGCGGAGCCGATTCTTGGGCTATAGGTGAAGCAATCTCAGGAAAGGTCTTGCGCGAGCGATATGCGGCATTTGCGCAATTGCGTAGAAACGGCGAACTCCTTGACACGGGAGTTGTTATTGCGTTTAAAGCCCCGAGAAGTTATACCGGGGAGGATGTTGTGGAGTTTCAGGTCCACGGAGGAGAAATTACTCCTCGCCGGGTTTTGGATGCGTGCATAGAGTCGGGAGCTCGATTGGCCCGCAGAGGAGAGTTTACCGAGCGGGCGTATTTGAATGGAAAGCTTGATTACGACCAGGCCGAGGCGGTCATAGATTTGATTAATTCTAAGACTTTGCGTTCTGCTTCAAGTGCGCTTGAGAGTCTGTCTGGTTCGAAGGATAAGGTTTATAGAGTTTTGTATGATCAAGCGATTGATATATCATCGAGGATAGAACATTCTCTTGATGTCGATGAAGGAGAACTTCCGAATGGTTTCATCGAAAAAATCCTTGGCGATATTGCTAAACTCAATGATGATATCGGCGCGTCTATTCGCAGCGCGAAAGAAGGCAAAATTCTCCGCAATGGCGCGATAGTGGTAATCGCAGGTGCACCTAATTCCGGCAAGAGCTCACTGATGAATGCGCTATTGGGAGAGAATCGCGCGATTGTCAGCAATATAGCCGGCACTACCCGCGATTCTATCGAGGAGTGGATCGATATTGAAGGTTGGCCTGTGAAGTTGGTAGATACGGCCGGTCTTCGTTCATCTGAGGATGTGATTGAAGTCGAGGGAGTAAGACGCAGTTATGATCTTATCCGAAAAGCCGATGTCGTCTTAATGATGAATCCTTCAGAATCTGACTTTTCTGATTTCGCGGCTTTAGCTATCCCAGTTCATTCAAAGTGCGACTTGTCGCGGTCCGAAGAATTTCTGAATGTGAGTTCAGTGACCGGAGAAGGGTTAACGGAGCTTAAAAGGGAAATTGCCGCGAAATTGTCGATGCTCGCATGTAGACCACTTGAAGATGCGGATGTTGGTGCTGATGAGGTTAAACTCGCGATATTGAAAGAAGCGCAAGCAATGCTTTCTGGATATGACGCTGCAGAAGATTTAGTTTTGTTAGGCGGTTTGATGAGAAGGGTTTCTGAAAAGCTTGGCGAGCTTATTGGATCTTCTTATTCTTCTGATTTGCTTGAACGCCTATTTTCGAGGTTCTGCGTTGGAAAATGAGATACTGTACTTGAAAATGAAAAAAGCAGACTTTTCAATAGTGTTGGTTCGTCCGGAAATTCCGCATAATACGGGGGCGATTGGTAGACTCGCAGTAGGTCTTGGCGTTCCGCTACATTTGATACGACCGTTGGGATTTACGCTGGATGAAAGGGCGATAAAGCGTGCAGGGTTAGATTATTGGGAGCATCTGGACTTGCATATATGGGATACGTGGGAAGAATATTTGGCTGAAGCGAAGCCAAAAAAGCTTCATTTTCTCTCGACGAAAGGTACTCACACCATTTACGAAGATGAAATTTGCGTGGGAGACGCGATAGTTTTCGGGAATGAAAGTTCTGGACTGCCGAAGGATTTTTACGAGCGATATCGCGATCAGCTTTTTACCATTCCAATGCCAGGGGAGCATGCGCGGAGCATCAACTTGGCAAACGCAGTCTCCATCGCCGCATACGAAAGCTATCGTCAGATTATGATGATAGTGTGACGAGTATTATTTCAAATGCAATGCAATGTGAATTTTGTTATAATGCACAAAAAGGAAAGTAATGAACATTATGGCGCTAACGCACATTAAAGAAAGGGAAACGAAATGAAATATCTAAAAATGACCGCAGTGATTGCTTTGGTAACTGCGACTATATTCGCAAATGCTGCAGAAGGTGTTAAAGTTCCGCCTCGCTCAGAGCGCATGAAGTGGTTCACCGAGGCGAGATTCGGAATGTTCATTCACTGGGGGCTCTATTCAGAGGCTGCTCGTCATGAGTGGCTTATGAGCCGCGCAGGGATTCCCGTTGACGAATATGAGCGCAAGTACTTTAAGCACTTTGAGCCTGATCTCTACAATCCCGAAAAGTGGGTCGAAGCAGCAGCTGCAGCCGGTATGAAGTACATTGTTATCACTACAAAACACCATGAGGGATTTTGCCTTTGGGATTCAAAATATACGGATTATAAGGCGACAAACACCTTGGCGCAGCGCGATTTACTGCGTCCGTTCGTCGACGCATGTCATCGCCATGGAATCCGCGTCGGCTTTTACTATTCGCTTATCGACTGGCATCACCCGATGTATGTCATAGATAATTGTAATGGTCCTTATTACCGACTCCCTGAGGCGGAGCGTGCAAAGATGAATGTTGGACGTGACCAGAAGATATACAATCAGTACGTGCGCAATCAAGTGAAAGAATTGCTCTCTGGATATGGTCCAGTGGATATTATGTGGTTTGATTTTTCTTTCCCTGTCAAGGACGGTGATCGCATGGACTTTACTAAGGGCAAGGGACGCGAGGCGTGGGAGAGCGAGCGGCTTTGGGAGATGGTTAAGGGAATTAATCCTAATATCATCATCGATGACCGAATGGATCTTCCAGAGGCAGCAGATATTAAGACGCCCGAGCAGTTCCAGCCAAAGCAGGCGCTGGTCGACGAGAATGGTGAGCCTATTGCGTGGGAGGCGTGCCAGACTTTTAGCGGGTCGTGGGGTTATTATCGCGACGAGCAGACCTGGCGCACTTCGGGTGAACTTATTCGTACGCTCATTGACTGTGTGTCAAAAAACGGCAACTTGCTCTTGAATGTCGGACCCACCGCCCGTGGCGAATTCGATTCGCGCGCGATGGAGAGACTCGAAGCCATCGGTAAGTGGATGAAGAACCACTCTGTCGCGATCTATGGATGCGGACCTGCTCCCAAGGACATCAAGGTTCCTCAAGGCTGCTCGCTTACGTATAACAAGAAGACGAACCGTCTTTACGTCCATATTCTCTCCTGGCCCTATTCGGCGGTGTATCTTGAAAACCTGGCTGATCGCATTGAATACGCGCGCTTCTTAAGCGACCATTCAGAAATCGAGTTTAGTTTAGAGCCTTGGCAGTTGGAGAAGGCGCAGGTTCCTGAAAATACCGCCATCCTCCGCATGCCCAACACACCTCCGGTCGGCGTGGAAGTTCCCGTCATCGAGATTTTCCTTAAACCTGAGGCATCTGCGAAGTAAGGCATTAGGGTGTGGCCTTGCAACACCGATTAATTGTAAACCCGATAGCGGCGGCAACGGTAGCTTTTATCTTGTCCGCCGCTATGACTATTCATGCGTCCTCCGGCGCAACGTTAGTGGATGCGGTGGATCCGATGATCGGTGCGGTCACATATCCTGAGGGCGAGATTAATAATTGTCATGGCTTTGGGAAGACTTTCCCCGGTGCGGTTACGCCGTTCGGGACCGTCCAGCTTTCACCAGATACCATAACCGGAGGTGACAATGGTTCAGGCTATTCGTATTCTCATAAGACTATCGAAGGCTTTAGTTTTCTCCATTTGAGCGGAGTGGGCTGGTATGGGGATCTCGGAAATCTGCAGGTGATGCCTGCTTTAGCTCCCTCGCGTTTTTCGCACTCTAACGAGACGGCGAAGGCTGGATATTATTCCGTAATGCTTGACGACTGCGGAGTGCAGGCAGAACTCACAGCATCTGAAGATACCGGCGTCATCCGTTTTACTTATCCGGAGAACGCGCAGTCGGCTCTTAAGCTTGACCTTTCCCGTCGCATTGGAGAGAAGTTCCGTGCGAAGCGGTTTTCGAAGCAGAAGGTCACGTTTGTCAATGACTGCGAATTTACGGGGGAGATTAAGTGCGACCATCGCGATGGAGGGTGGGGATTTGGCGAGGGCGGAGTGGACTATACAGTCTTCTTTCGAGCGCGCGTTTCGCGTCCGCTCGCAGATCGCACCGTTACCGGCGGCGATTCCAATTTGGTAGTAACGGCGATTTTTCCCACTAAGCGCGGAGAGCGCGTAGAGCTTGAGGTGAAGATTTCTTTTGACTCTGTTCCTGAAGCTTTTTCGACACGCGGATTTGATGCCGTCTATGCCGAGGCGTACGCGGCGTGGTCGGACACGCTCGGTAAGCTTATCGAAGTGGAGGGCGGAACTCCCGCCCAGCGTACTATTTTCGCGACTGCGCTTTACCATGCGTTTATAGATCCACGTGCAATTGGTAGGACCTCCGACGGATGGACGCGCAGGACGGTCTTTTCCGGCTGGGATGTCTTTCGCAGTGAAATGCCGCTTTTGACATTGCTCCGCCCCGATGTCGTATCTGATATCATAAATTCAATGTCTCTGGTTATGAAGGAGAAAGGGCGTAAGACTCTGCCACGGTGGGATCTTTTTGGCTGTCCGTCAGGATGTATGATTGCTCATCCGCTTGTGTCAGTTGCTGCTGATGCTTGGGAAAAAGGTATTCGCAGCTTTGATGCAGAAACGGTTTACGCCCAGGCTGCACAATCGTTGCTGATAGAGGGGAACGATCTGAAACTTGGGTTTTCACCAGAAGGTATCTCGCATACACTTGAATATGCCTACAACGACTGGTGCGCAGGTAGGCTTGCGGAGATGCTCGGAAAGACCGATGCTGCTAAAATGCATTATGAGCGTTCAATGTTTTACACGAATGTTTGGGATTCATCGGTTGGATGGTTCCGCAGTCGTAATAAGGACGGTTCTTGGCTTGAATGGGCGGGGCGAGAAAAACATGGCCAGGGATGTGTTGAATCTAATCCGTGGCAACAGGGCTGGTTCGTTCCGCACGATGTACCAGGGCTTATTCGCCTTATTGGTGGCAAGTCCATCTTTACAGAAGAACTGGAGTCGTTTTTCGCTGCGGCGCCGCGTGATTTCGGGTGGAACGATGGGTATAATCATCCGAACGAACCGTGCCATTTCATACCATTTCTCTTTGCATATTCTGATCGACCGGAGCTGACTGACAAGTGGACGCGTGCTATTCTTGACCGGGCCTATGGAACAGGACCTTATGGAATTTGTGGCAATGAGGACGAGGGGCAGATGAGTGCGTGGTATGTACTTTCGGCGATTGGGCTTCATCCGCTTTGTCCCGGTGACGGCAAGTGGTATCTTACTGCGCCGATTTTCCGTAAGACCGTGATACGCCTTGATCCACGATATTATTCCGGTGGTACTTTTACCATTCGCACGGTGGGTCCGCTTGATGGCGATGTCAGCATTAAGGGTGTCACTCTTAACGGCGTTCGCCTAAATCGCCGCTATATCACTACTCGTGAGGTTGCGTCCGGCGGTGAGTTGGTGATTTGCATAGGGAAGTAAGTTTTATTTTTTTTCAAATTTTGTTGTATTTCCAACAAAATTAAATAATTTCCGATTGTATTGCTACTGAAAAAGCAATATCATTTCGTCGTCTTCTCTGGGAATGGTTCTCAGGGCGACAAAGGTAAAAGAAAGTGAGGTGCAATTATGGAATTCTATAAGTGCGCGATATGCGGCAAGATTGTCGCATTGGTTAAGGACGGATTCGGCGATGTCGTATGCTGCGATGTGCCGATGGTAAAACTTGAGCCCAATACGAGCGATGGCGCAGGCGAAAAACATGTGCCTGTAGCTACGGTAGAAGGCGAACATATAACGGTCAAGGTTGGGGCAGTTGAGCATCCGATGAACTGCAAACATCATATCGAATGGATTGCGCTTGAAACGTCGTTAGGGAATCAACGCAAAATGTTAAAGCCTCTTGAAAAACCAGAGGCAGTATTCGCCCTGTTGCCAGGCGAGAAGGTCAAGGCAGTTTATGAATATTGCAACTTGCATGGACTTTGGAAATTAGATATGAAATAGAGAAAACCTTGCTGGATAGTGGCGGCAGTAGCCTTTCTTTTGGCAGGGAGTCTGTCGCCGTCCGGCATGATGGCATTGGATTTCCTTAACGTTGAACCGAGCGTGCCGCCTATTAGTGGGCATAAA